>VYLG01000075.1_pt1 | contig 28667 bp, 23 predicted proteins | sample 5114351 | NCBI WGS metagenome assembly VYLG01 (sample SAMN12291798, study PRJNA351875) | freshwater metagenome | isolation source: freshwater lake | place: USA: Michigan, Kent Lake | collected 2013-08-15
CAAAAGGTCCTCCAAATACTCAAAAATCGCCAGTGCTTCTGAGATGGTAGCCCCATGGCCCCAGGAATCATCAACAAGCACGGGCGTGACCCCGTCGGGGGCAATTGCAAGCAATCCGGGGTCTGCATCAAATGGCAGAACTTCGCGCACATGAAAGACGGCGCGCTTTTCACCCAGCGCCAAGCGCACGGCCCGCGATAGGGGGTCTAGGGTTCTGGCATGAACAAGCAGCATAGGATTTCTTTGTGCGTGACGCTGGCCAAGGTCAATGATGGCACACAGGTTTCAGAACAAACGGGCAGTGCTCTACAAGAAGGAATAGGGATCCATATCGATACTCACCCGCACACTTCCGGGCACGCGAAACCCGCTTCGCCATGCGGCCATAAAGGCCGACAGGTCGACCTCCTTGCTCGACTGGATCAAGAACCGCCGCCGTCGCCAACCGCGGATCATGGCCAATGGCGGTGGTGCTGGGCCCCAAACCTCGACCCCATCAGCTGGAAACAATGCGTCACTGGCTGCTTGAGCTGCGGCATCCACGGCCTCATCGGTTTGGGCCATGATGTGCATCGCCGCCATACGTCCAAAGGGGGGCGCACCGACGGCGGCGCGGCCTAGGCTTTCGGCTTCGATAAAGGCATCGCGGTCACCCATGACGAGGGCTTGCAATGCTTCATTGTCGGGATAATGGGTCTGGATTAGGGCGCGCCCGGGTCGATCGGCGCGGCCAGCTCGTCCCGCAACTTGGCTCAACATCTGATAGGTCCGCTCGCCAGCTCTTGGGTCGCCACCCTTCAGACCCAGATCGGCATCGACGACGCCGACGAGGGTCAGATTTGGGAAGTTATGGCCTTTCGCGACGATTTGCGTGCCGATCAGAATGTCGATCTCGCCCTTCTCCATTCGCGCGACCAGCTCCCGAACCGCTTGGGGATTATGGGCGGTGTCAGAGGAGAAAATCTCAATGCGTGCATCGGGAAAGCGTTCGGTGGTTTCAGCGGCAATGCGCTCGACACCTGGTCCAACCGAAACCAGCCCATCTTCGGCCCCACAATTCGGGCAGGCATCGGGCTTGCGCATGGAAAAGCCTGTGAGGTGACAGACCAAGCGGTTGGAATATTTATGCTCAACCAGCCAGGATTCAGTATCGGGCGCCTTCATGCGATGGCCGCATTTGCGGCACAAAACCACAGGCGCATATCCGCGACGGTTCAAGAACAATAAGACTTGCTCGCGCTGTTCTAAAGTCTCCGCCATCGCCTGCACCAGAACAGGGCTCAGCCACTGATCGCGCTCAGGCGGAGACTCCTTCAAATCGATCAGACTGACATCTGGCAAAAGTGCCACGCCATAGCGGCTAGGCAGAAGGAGGCGCTGATAGCGACCTGCATCGGCGTTGAGGCGGGTTTCCATTGAAGGCGTGGCAGAACCCAAAACAATTGTTGCCTGCTCAAACTTGGCGCGCGCCACCGCCATATCGCGGGCATGATAGCGCAGGCCATCGTCTTGCTTAAAGCTGCCATCATGTTCTTCATCGACGAGGATCATCGAGAGCTTTGCGAATGGCAGGAACAGGGCAGAGCGCGCGCCTATGACGATGCGGGCGCGGCCAGCGGCCACTTCTCGCCACGTCCGTCGCTTTTGCGCCGCGCCAATATCGGAATGCCATTGCGCAGGGGCTGCACCAAAGCGCTGTTCAAAGCGGGCCACAATGGCTTGGGTCAAAGCGATCTCTGGCAGCAGGATCAGCACTTGCTCATCAGGTCGGGCAATCAAGGCTTGCGCGACCGCTTCAAGATAAACCTCTGTCTTGCCAGACCCTGTCACCCCATCGAGCAGAAAGGGGCAGAACCCGCCTGCGGAAGCTGCCTTGGCAATCATATAGGCGGCATCGGCCTGCATTTCGGAAAGGGGGCGTGCGGGCAGGGTCGGGTCTGGCGTACCAAAGGGGAGGTCGACCGGCCGCTCAATCTCTTTCAGCGCCCCAAGCTTTAAAAGCGCGGTGACAATGCCAGAGCCAACGCCTGCAGCCTTGGCAAGGGCTGCCCGAGGGATGGGTTCTAGCGCGCACTCAAGGACGCGCGTGCGAGCCTCATTTAACTTGTCAGGCCGCAGCCCAGTTGCCACCGCCAAACGCTCAAACGGGCCGGGCCCCAAGGCTTCAGGTTGCCGCAACACCATGGCCAAGACCTGGCCTGGTGGTGTGACAAGATAGCGGGCAGCAAAATCGATAAATTGGCGCAAGGCGTGGCTAAATGGCGGACTAGCAAACCGCGACTTAACAGGCTTTAGATTGCTGCCGTCGCTGTCGGGCTTCACCGCCCAGACAACGCCGATACGCAGGTTTTGCCCTAAGGGCACTTCCACGACATCGCCAAGCCCAAGCGTCAGCTCTGGCGGGACGACATAGTCAAATGCCTCCGGCAAGGGCAGGGGAAGGAGAACGGAAACGACAGCCATACTCTCCTCCTACGCGAGACGGCGCGACTTGGGCAGGGGGGCGGTTCAGCCCATCGGGCATTTAGATAAGGGATTGCTGCGTCAGGGTAGGGCGTGGCTGTTTGGACTTAAGCAGCGACGCGGGTTTCAAATGCTGCGCCTGACTTCACCAAGTGCGTCACCGTCTCAATGTCGCCTAAGGCGGTTGAGGTCGGGGCGTGACGCGACAACAGCATTTGTGCGCGCAAGGCCGTCTTCACGGCTTGATCTTCGTGGATTGCCCCAGCACAGCCCGGCTCAAACCCCAGATAGGAGCCACAGGCCCGCGCAAAGGATTGGTGGATTCGGTCGGATTCCTTTTTGTTTTTGACCCGATTGGCCAAAACACCAACACGCGCGGTTGGTCTGCGGCTTTTCAGAAGCTTTACAAAGGCATAGCCATCGGTGAGGGAGGCGGGCTCGTCTAAGGCAACAATCAACACATCGTCAGCATCGGCCGCAAGTTTTAGCATGGCATGGCCGATCCCGGCTGCAAGATCGACGATCACGCGGTCATAGGAAAAGCTAAGGGCGGAAATCCCGGCGGCAATGCGCTGCACGTCACGCTCTCCCAAATCTGCAAAGCTAGCGATGCCATGGCTGCCAGGCAAAAGATCAAAGCCGCCGGGACTTGCAGCCCCTCCGGCGATGCGCATGACGGCTTCGGCCAACGTGGCTTCACCGTCCATCACATGAGTGAGGGTTAAATCTGGCTGGACGCCTAATTGGATGTCGACATTGGAGAGGCCCAAGTCTCCATCCACTAACAGAACGCGCTCCCCTTGCTCGGCTAAGGCGCGCGCCAGCGAAACTGCGATGAAGGTCTTGCCAACCCCGCCCTTACCCGACGCAATCGCGACAACGCGACCCGGTGGCTTGCGCGCTGGAAAAGGTACGACTTTGGTCGCAGAGCTCGTCATGCCGCATCCTCTGCTTTGATATCATCGAAGGGCTCTAGCAAAAGGGCGGCGACCCGGTGGGCGGATGCGAGCGCAATCCCGCCGGTTATGTAGGGGGTGGCCGAAATCTGCGCCAATGCCATGTCTGATTTGTGCAATGCATAGACCGCCGAAGCCCGCCGCTTGGTCAGGTCAAACCGGGTTGCAATGGCGCGTTTTGTGCCAATGTCGGCATAGGCGAGGCCTAAGTCTTCGAGATCTTCGTAGCGCAGGTCCGCTGGCATGCAGAGAATGGGTTCTAGTCCAACTTCTTGCACTAATCGTTCGGTGGCCCGCATGTCTGAAGGTTGCATTGGGCTTGCCGATGCGGCGTCAACAAAGACGCATTGACCGGCTTGGCGCGCTTTTTTGGTCAGGAGAGAGAGCTCTTGTAACGTGGTCGCCGTTTCAAACGGCGTGCCCAAGCGGTCAGCCATGGCGTGCAATTGCTCCGCTCCGCCGCACCGCTCGCTATCGACAGAGATCAACAGCGCTTCATAGCCAACGGCCAAGGCCCGTGTTGCAAGCTTGGCTACAGCCGCTGTTTTGCCTGCCCCCGGTGGCCCAACCAGCACGATAGGGCGGGTGGGCGCAGCCTCGATTGGCTCAAACTTCAGCTTCTGGGAGAGGGATTCTGAAAGGGCTTGGCGCAGTTGGGCATGATCACTGACTGCCATGGCCATTGCTTGCTCCCGCGTTAGCCCAGCTCTAGTCCAGAAGATTGCCAAACGCGACGGTGTTGGCTTGCTGGCCAGTGGCTCTGTTGCGGAATTAGGTTTGGCCTCATTAGAGGGCTTGACCTTTGCGACAGGATTGGCCGGCAATGGCGCAAGTTTAGGGGCTGGTTGTTGCGCGGCAGGCTTGGCCGCTGCCTGCCGTCCCAAAAGCGCTGCGGTGCCCCGGCTTGAGACAGGCGCGGCCTTGGGGGCCGAGGTGGGCTTTGGCGCAGGAGGAACGATGTCCACCGGCGCAGGGCGTAGCGGCTCGTTCAGAAAGTCTTCGGGCTTAAAATGTTGGGCCAAGGTTTCTTGCTTGGAGGTCTTCCCCAAAACTGGCTTCTCAGAAATGGCTGCAACTGCTGACTTTGCCCTCGGTTTGGTGCCGGGCTCTGCAGAGGCGCTGATTTCAATACCACCGCGCGCGCTGCGCCAGCTTAAGACCACCGCCTTTGGCCCAAGCTCTGCCCGGACTTGCGCGATAGCCTCGGGCAAAGTGGGGGCAAAGTAGGTGAAGACGCGCATTAGTCAGTCACCTTAGACGCTGCCCAAAGTACGCAACTTGGCCTTTGGGTGGATTTCATTCTGGCTCATGACCATGGTTTGGGCGCGGAAGCGCTCAATCAGTGAGCGGACATAAGGTCTGATGCCGCCTGAGGTCAGAATGACCGGGATCTCACCGGTTTGGGCTGCTCGGTCTAAAGCAATCCGAACCGCTTGCACAAATTCATGCACCTGACTGGGGGCTAGCGCCAATTGGCGGTCGCCGCGTTCGCCAATAATGGCCTCTGAGAAAGCCTGCTCCCATTTGGGTGACAATGCCACAATTGGCAACGAGCCATCAGGGCTGCGGTTTTGGAAGCAGATTTGCCGGGCCAGACGCGCGCGGACATGTTCCACCATCGACACGGCATCCATGGTCGTGGCCTCAGAAATGGCTTCCATAATGGTAGCCAAGTCACGGATCGACACACGCTCGCGCAGCAAGCTTTGCAGCACGCGCTGAACCGTCGCCCAAGAGACTTGGGCAGGGATGGTATCTTCGACCAGCTTCTGATGCTCTTTCGACAATTCCTTCATCAGGCGCTGAACTTCGGCAATCGAGAGAAGCTCGGCCATATTGTCTTTCACCACTTCGGTCAGATGGGTGGTCAGAACGGTGGCCGGATCGACAATTGTATAGCCTTTGAAGGCAGCTTCTTCGCGGAAGCTTTCGGCCACCCAAGCGGCAGGCAGGCCAAAGGCCGGCTCTTTGCAAGGCTCGCCTGGCAGGTTGGGTGTTTCGCCTGCTGGGTCCATGACCAAAAGATGGCCGATCCGCAATTCGCCTTCACCAGCTTCCATCTCTTTCACGCGGATCGAATAGCTATTGTTGGCAACCGCCATATTGTCCAAGATACGCACCGCTGGCATGACAAAGCCCAATTCCTGCGCGATTTGGCGACGCAGCGCTTTGATTTGATCGGTGATGCGACGGCCCTGAACGTCATTGACCAAAGCTAACAAACCATAGCCCAATTCGATTTTGAGCTCGTCGATCGAAAGCGCCGTGGCGATAGGTTCATCCTCTTCGGGCTTTGGTGGAGCATTTGCAGCATCATGGGCCGCGACATCGGACGTAAACTGCTTGTCGGCTTCGGCTTTCCAGAGCTTGTAGGCCAGATAGCTTGCCCCGGCCCCGATCAGCCAGAAGGCAATCATGGGCATGCCAGGCAGAACGCCCGCGATAAAGGAGGTCGCTGCGACCATGCCAAGAGCCTGTGGGCTGCCAGCCAACTGACGGGCCAGTGCGGCTTCCGCAGCTTCCTCAACCCCAGCTTTTGCCACCAACATACCCGCGGCGAGCGAAATGATGAGGGCTGGGATTTGGCTGATCAGGCCGTCGCCAATCGTCAATTGCGTATAGGTGGTGCCGGCTTCGCTAAAGCTTAGGCCCTCTTGCGCCATACCGATGATCATGCCGCCGATGATGTTGATCGCGGTGATGATTAGGCCGGCAACCGCGTCACCGCGCACAAACTTGGATGCACCGTCCATGGCCCCGAAGAAATTACTCTCGCCTTCCAGCTCTTTCCGACGACGGCGGGCCTCGTCTTCATTGATGAGGCCTGCCGACAAATCGGCATCTACCGCCATTTGCTTACCGGGCATGGCGTCCAAGCTAAAGCGGGCAGCAACTTCGGCGATGCGGGTCGAACCCTTGGTGATGACGATGAAATTAACAATGACCAAGATGATAAAGACGATAATCCCGATTACGAAATTACCGCCCATGATGAAGTCGCCAAAGGCGGCGATGATTTCACCAGCTGCGTCTGGACCTTCGTGACCGTTGGATAGGATCAGGCGAGTCGAGGCAATGTTCAGGCCGAGGCGGAACATGGTCGCGACCAACAAGACGGCTGGAAAAGCACTGAATTCTAAGGGCTTGCGGATAAACAAAGCCGTCATCAAGATCAAAACGGAGCTTGTGACCGAAATGGCCAACAAGAAGTCCAGCATGAACGGCGGCAGGGGGATGATCAGAAGGACCACCAACCCAACAACCCCGACGCCCATCAAGACTTGGCCTGTCATCACCCCACTCAAGAAGGTGTTCAGGCTGAGTTGTGGGGCCTTTGGGGTCGTGCCAATTCCTGCGGACGTATCGGTCATGGACTAGGCTTATCCGTAAACAAAGCGGGGTTCATTGGCACCAGGTGCCGGAACCTCGACACCGGCATCCAAGTAGATCTTGAGCTTGTTGCGCAGGGTGCGAATTGAGATGCCGAGGATCTGCGCAGCATGGGTTCGATTGCCATAGCAATGCTTCAGCGTGTCGAGGATCATCTCCTGTTCCACCGCTTCAATGGTGCGCCCAACCAAGTTCGCTGGCGCGCTTTGTACGGTTTGCGCCGCCAGAATGGCTTGTCCCGCCGTCGCAACATGCGGGTTTAAAGCTGAAGCTGTGCCTAAGGCTGAGCCATCGGGCAAGCGAATGTCGCTGATTTCAATTTCTGGTCCGCCAGACAATAGGACCGCGCGGTGCATGGCGTTTTCCAATTCCCGCACATTGCCGCGCCAAGGATTAGCCTTGATGGCATCCAGCGCGACGTTTGAAATACCCTTTGGCTTCAGGCCATTGGCGGCAGTGTATTTCTTGATGAAATAGGTCGACAGAGCGACCAGGTCGCCGGGGCGATCGCGCAAAGGTGGAATGCACAGATTAACGACATTCAAGCGGTAATACAGATCTTCGCGGAATTTGCCCGCGCGGACATCCTCTTCCAGATTGCGGTTCGAGGTTGCAAGGATACGGATGTTCACAGGCACAGGCTTGGACCCACCAACGCGGTCAATCACCCGCTCTTGTATCGCACGCAAAAGCTTTGCTTGTAGGCGAATGTCCATCTCGCTGATTTCGTCGAGCAGAAGGGTGCCGCCATCGGCCTCTTCAAACTTGCCAATTCGGCGCGCCAAGGCACCGGTAAAGGCACCTTTTTCATGGCCAAAAAGCTCTGATTCCAGAAGGTTATCTGGAATGGCAGCGCAATTGACGCTGATAAAGGCTTTGTCGGTGCGGCGGGAATTTTGGTGCACAAAGCGCGCCATGACTTCTTTGCCAACGCCACTTTCGCCCGTTATCAGAACGCTAGCTTCTGATGGGGCGATTTGTTCAGCGAGCCGGATCACAGCCTTCATAGCAGGGTCATGCGCGATCAGCGGACGGTTGTCGTCTGTAATGGCCGCAAGAACAGCTGCGATCAGCTCTGGGTCTGGCGGTAAAGGCAAGAATTCTTGAGCGCCCTGTCGGATGGCGTTCGCAGCCGTGCGTGGATCTGTGGAGACGCCACAGGCAACAACCGGCACGATGATATGCTCAGCCTCATTTTGCGCGATCAGGGCGGCGATATCATGGCTGACATCGACCAGAAGCAGGTCTGCTCCTTTGCCATTTCGCAAAGCTGTTGTGGCCTGCGCAATGGTGTCGACCTGGAACACTTTGGCACCGCGATCCATCGCAATCTTAGATGCGACGGCAAGCTGCCCACTCATGTTGCCAACAATCAAAACTCGCATTTTTGGTCTCCTCACGCCTGAGCGTGTTCATTAGTTTCGCACTTCCGCGCGCCGTCGTTCTGGCTCAAGGTTTATGAGTTGGTGTCATTGTCCTTGATGATTTCAGTCATGGTCACACCGAGGCGTTCGTCGACGACGACAAGCTCGCCGCGTGCCACGAGGCGGTTATTTACATAGATATCAATGGCTTCCCCAACGCGGCGATCCAGTTCGATTAAGGAACCACGCGCGAGTTTCAGGAGCGAAGCCACATCCATGGTTGCGCGGCCAAGAACGGCCTTAATGTTCACCGGTACATCAAAGACCGGCGCCAGATCGGTCGCCGTGCGGGTATATTGCTGCGGCGCTTCGTCCTGCATGGTTTCTGCTGGCAGGGGATCAAGCTCCGAGAGGTCGGGCAGATCGTAGGACTCGTTGTTTTCGTCCATTTAAGGCCTCCTCAGGTCTGGGTTATGTCAAGGCTTAAGCCTTCAGCATCTGCTGAAGCGAGCCAGTTTTGAGCGGAAGTTTCGATTTCAGCGAGGGCTGCGGCGCGGTCATGTACAATGCGTCCATCACCCCAATCTAAGGTACAATCGCCGGTCTGAGCGTGTGGGTCTGGCCGCACGGCAATCTCGCCCGTGAAGCCAGCCTCTCGGGCGCAGCCGATTAGACGGTCTTCAATCGTCTCGGCCAATTCTGGTGAGACCCGGACCACCAAGCGCGGCGTATCGCGCAATTGGGCAACAGCGGAAGCAACAATCGCCTCGACCCGCTCGGCACCATAGGTATCTAACGCGGCATGGGCGACTGAGCGAGCGGCGGCGAGAGCAACTTCGGTTGCATCATGGCGCAGACTGATGGCCTCAGCATTTAGGCGGCCCAACATCATTTGCATCATGCTAGCGATTGCCCGTAGGGCCTCGCTGGTTGTCCGCTCAACTTTTACAAGTTCAGCCTGTTGGCCCTCGGAAAAGCCTGCGGCATGGGCAGCTGCCAAGTCTTCGTCAGTTAAAACTTTGCGGCGGTTCGAGGCGCTGGACACAGCTGCGCCAGCTTTGGTGAACATCGGCTCGAAGGTATGTTTGGACGAATGAACCATCATGCGCCTCAGTAAATCAATTCATCATCACGCCCGCCTTCGGCGAGCATGATTTCGCCGCGTTGGGCTAAGTCTTTGGCAATCTGGACCATGCCAGACTGCGCGCCATCCACATCTTTCAGGCGCACAGGACCCATTGAGGCCATGTCATCACGCATGATTTTGGCAGCGCGTTCCGACATATTGCTGAAGAAGAGATTGCGCAGTTCGTCAGATGCCCCTTTGAGTGCCAAGGCCAATTGCGACTTCTCGACCGCCCGCAGAAGTGTTTGAACACCGCCTGGATCGAGCTTCTTCAAGTCCTCAAACACGAACATCAAAGAGCGAATGCGCTCGGCTGCCTCGCGGTTTCGCTCTTCCAAAGCACCGATAAAGCGGTTTTCGGTCGCACGGTCGAAGTTGTTGAAGATTTCGGCCATCAGTTCGTGGCTGTCGCGCTTTGAGGTCCGCGCCAAATTGCTCATGAATTCATTGCGCAAAGTGATTTCGATTTTTTCCAGAATGTCGCGCTGGATCGGCTCCATGTGCAACATCCGGTTCACGCACTCGAGGGCAAAATCGTCTGGCAGGGCCGACAGCACGCGGGCTGCGTGGTCTGCCTTTACCTTGGACAGCACCACAGCCACCGTCTGAGGATATTCGTTCTTTAAATAATTGGCCAAAGTCGTTTCAGCGACATTGCCCAATTTGTCCCACATGGTTCGACCGGCTGGACCCCGGATTTCCTCCATGATGGCTTCCACCTTATCAGGTGGCAGGATGGAGGCCAGCAAGCGTTGGGTCTGTTCATAGGACCCCATAACCGCGCCTGTGTTGGAAATGCGCCCAACAAAGTCGACCACCAATTCTTCAACCGCTTCGGATTGCACATTGCCCAGATTGGACATGGCTTGCGAGATTTCTTTGATTTCTTCTTCGTCGAAGAATTCCCACAAAGACTTGTGGTCTTCCCCTAAAGCCAACAGGAAGACGGCGGCTTTTTCAGCGCCCTTTAGTTCACTTGCAGATGCAATAGAGGCCATCTATTTGCGCTCCTGCAACCAAGCGCGGATGACGGATACGGTCTGTTCGGGATTATCCTTTACCATCTCCGAGACCTGCTTCATCGCATTGGCGTTCACGGAACCTTGGATGCGCGCAATATCGACGCGTTCATCGCCTGTGCCAACGTCGCCTCCTGGTAAGGCAACCACGTTGCCAGCCCCCGCCATCCCAAGGGCTTGGCCGGGCAGACCCATCGGTACCCCGGCGCCACCACCGCTCGACGTGTCAAACACCCCTTTCACGAGCGGACGCGCGACAAAGAACAGGAGTGCCGCTGCAACCAAAGTCATCGCTAAGATTTCAGCGCCGCGCATGATATCATTCTTGTCAAAGGCAAATGCACTGGGTGCTTTTGAACCTGCATCGGATGCAGCCTTTGCAAAGCGCACATTGACCACTTCAATCTTATCGCCACGCTCTGCATTGATGCCGGCAGCAGAGGTAACCAAGGCGGTAATTTGTTGCATTTCGGCTTCAGGCCGCGCGGCCCACTTCGGTGCTTCGCCTGCTTTTGTAGCTGGGGTTGAGACACCATCGACGGCAACAGCGACCGACAGCCGCATTACTTTGCCTGGGGTGATGACTTCCGTGCGCGTGCTTTTTGAAATCTCATAATTGACGGTTTCGTCGGTACGATTGGAGTTGGATTCCTGCCCACCCGCTGCGCCAGGGTTTTGGCCATCCGGCACGTTCTGAGCTTGAGTAACGCCCTGATCATTGGCTCGGTCTGCGGCGACTTCTTCAATCGTTCGAGTAGAGCGGGGGGCTACCTGGTCGGGATTGAAGTTTTCCTCGGTCCTTGTGACCTGGCTGAAGTCCAGATCAGCGGAAACCTGCACGCGCGCGCCACCAGGACCCACAATGCCTTCGACAATCTCTTGCAACCGACGGCGGAGGCGCTCTTCATATTGGCTGGTGCGATCATCCATAGCCGCTGATGAAGCGTCTGCGCCAATGCTGGCCCCGGCCAACAATTCGCCGCGCTCGTCTAGAATCGTTACTTTGTCAGGCGAAAGGCCTTGAACAGCGGCGGCTACCAGACTGCGAATAGCGTTGATTTGCTTTTCAGATAGGGAGCCGCGCTCTAGCCCAACGACGATCGAAGCGGTCGGTGGCTCTGAATTGGTTTGGAACAGCGCCTTCTCAGGCAGCACCAAATGAACGCGCGCGGCGTTGACTGTATCGAGACTGTCGATTGAGCGCGCCAACTCGCCTTCGAGCGCGCGCAACTTATTGACGTTTTGCACAAAGGAGGTGGCACCCAGCGCATCTTGCTTGTCGAAAATCTCATAGCCAATCGAGCCTTGGCCGGGCAGGCCGTCTGCAGCCAGCCGCATGCGTGCTTCGGCAACTTTCGAGCGGGGAACGAAAATGCTCGACCCATCGGGTGAAAGTTGGAAGTCGACATTGGCAGTTGTCAGGCTTTCGCTGACAGCGGCGGCATCTTTTGCAGACAAATCTGAATAAAGCAGTGAACGCTCTTCTGCGCCGACGCGGAACATGATCGCGAACAGAGCTGCAGCCACCAACGCCGTCACGGCAAAGGCGGCGGCCAGCTTTGCCGGTCCTGCTGACTTCAAAATCGAGATAAATCGTTCCAACGACCCGCTCCGCTTGAAGCGCCAAAACCCGCAGACTTAAAGGGTCTGTCGAGGGTTTGGACACTCCGTCACCTTGTTTCGTGCTGGAATCACGCGGTCGGTTTTAAGCGATCCGAATCACACTCAGCACGGTGGCAAAGTGACCGAATAGCCCGTTCGGCTACTCGGTCATTTTTGCCTGCTAGGCAGCTTTTTCCGGGTGTTAGGTAAAAGACACGTTAATTTCGGCGGTTAAGCCTGTAAACTTAACGGTAGTTTTGGATGCGTGTTACACGCAGTCCTGGCAGACCATGACGGTCCACTTGACGTTGCCAGCCGAGAAATTCCTCTGCTGTGATGCGATAGCGCACACACGCATCTTCAAAGCTGAGCAGGCCGCCTTTTACAGCAGCAACTACTTCAGCCTTGCGGCGTGCGACCCAACGTTCTGTGTTGGGGGGTGGTAAACTCGACAAAGTAAGAGGTGTACCCTCTGGACCCGTCACCGATAATTCCCGTTGCATGGCGTGCACCATGTGCTCACCTCCATATCTTGTTCTTGAGACGAAGATACGCCTTTCGATTTAAGGTCGCGCTAAGCGACAGGCTTAATTTTGAGTGATTTCAGACATCAGAATTCTTCCAAATGCCGTAGTTTTGCGTTCAGCTTGTCATCCTTAGCGCTTCATGCGGATGACTTCGTCGAGCATGTCATCAGCCGTTGTGATGATCTTCGAGGAAGCACTATAAGCGCGCTGAATGACGATCATGGAGGAAAATTCCTGAGCCAAATCAACGCTTGAGGACTCGAGGGTGGAGGAGGCGATAATGCCCGCACCACCGAGCCCTGGATCTTTTAGGCTGAATTGGCCAGAATCTGCGGTCGGACGATAGACGCCGCGGTCTACCATCAACCCGTCCGGGTTAACAAAGGTCGCGACGGGTAGCTTAAAGATCTTCTTGGTAACCCCATTGTTGAAGATCGCCGAGATAAAACCTTCCTTGTCGATTTCAACGCCGCTCACATCGCTAAAGAGCGAGCCATCGGTGGTCGTTGAGGTGATTGCGGTTGGGCTGTCGAATTGGCTGATGCCACCGGCACCGCTGATTTGACCAAGATCGAGCGTAAAGGTTTGAGCGGCGAGGCCGGTTGAAGCGGCCCAATTGGCTGCGCCCGCCGCGGGCGCACCGCCTGCTGCTGCGCCAAGATTAAAACCAGCTAAAAGAGCGGGCGTGGTTGCCGCGGTGTCGAGTCTGCCGCTTGGCGTGAAGGCTAAAGTACCTGTTGCAATCTGCCCGTTCACCAGAGGCGCACCAGTCGTGACGCTGCTCGCAGGTGATGCGTAAATTTCCGTGATCCACTGATTGGCAGTCGCACTCTTTAGCATCGCCACGTTAAACGTGCGGAGGCCGCCGAGGCTGTCATAGATTTGAAACGACCAATTGGCATCTGGGGTCACACTGCCCGAGGCCATATTGTTAGTCGCCGCATTATAGGTGCCGCCGGAGACAGCTGTGCTGATCGGGGTTGTTGATCTTAGATTGCCATTGATTTTGGCTGTCGTAGACGGGGCCGCCGTCCCCGAGATCGAGCTGATGTTGACAGTTTCAAGCAAGTTTAAGTCACTCGGGCTGGTGGTAACGTTGCCGGTGGAATCGACACGCCAGCCCTGAAGGAAATAACCTGCCTGGTTGACCAAATTTCCCTGATCATTGGCTGCAAATGTACCCACTCGCGTAAATGCGACATTGGTCGATGCAGCACCTGCTGTTTCCAAGGGTGAAACCGCAAAAAAGCCTTGGCCTGAAATTGCTAAGTCGGTGACGGTGCCAGTCGCATTCAAGTTACCTTGTGAGCGCACCAATTGCCGCGTCTGGGCTGAAACCCCACCTGCATTATAAGTGGAGCTTTTACTTTGTGGATTGACCAGTCGGGTGAAGTCGGTGCGGTTACGCTTAAAGGCCGTCGTGTTCACATTGGCGATATTGTCAGAGACAACAGCCATGGCACTGGAATTGGCGATAAGGGACGAAACGCCCGCCAGCATTGCGCTATTGATCGACATTGAATGCTCCTGATCGTGTTTTTATTGTTAGGAGCATTCTGCCCAACCACTTAAGCCCAGATTTTAGGGACGGAGTGTTGATTTTTAGTTGATTTTTTTCCTAATCATTGAGATTTAAGTCAAAATATCAATTTGCCTGCAGTCCTATCTTTACGATTGATGACAAGGGGAGGGCAGCGCCACCGATGGTGACAGTTGGTGTGTTCCCGGATAGGTCGACACCGGTAATGACGCCCTTTTGGCGAACGCTCCCGGTGATTGGACGTTCATCTGCACCTTGTGCATTGAGTTCGAGACGATAGGTGCCGGCAGGTGCGGCTTTGCCCGATTGATCCTTGCCGTCCCAGGTGAAAGTTTTTTCGCCTGTTGAGGTCTCGCCCGATTTGGTCGCGATCGTCCGACCTTGGGAGTCGACAATTTTTAACGTCGTGCTGGCTGACGACCGAGGCAACTCGTAGCGCCAGGTAGCTTCCCCGCCACTCGCCAGACCAGCCAAAGCAGATGTTGCTGTGGCTTCTTTGCCCAAATAGGCGACAGCCGTGGCACCCGCGCTCAGTTTGGTGGTTTCGGTTAGAGACGACAGCAGGTCATTGGTCTTCAATTGCTGCTCGACGCCGGAGAATTGCACCAATTGATTGGTGAAGTCTTTGGTGTCTAGGGGCGAAAGCGGATCTTGGTTTTTCAACTGCGCCGTCAGAAGCGTCAAAAAGGTCTCGAAATTGTTTGCAAGCGACGACTTCGCGGTCGTGGCTGCTTTGGCGGCGGTAGCAGAGGCTGCTGTGGGTGCGACCGTCGCATTGGTAACTGTTGCCATCTTACAATCCTTAAAACTTAGGCGGTTATGGCGATGCGGGCGCGTTGCCAGCGTTCGACAGGACCAGAGAGGTGGGTGGAAAGCGGGTCTGCCTGCTCAGGCTTGGCCGCCTCGGATGTTTCATAGCTATCGAGGCTGTCTTTTAGGCGCGCACTTTGCTGCTGATTGGTATCGCGATTTTGCTGCGAGCTGCTTTGATCATTCATCGAGAATGACAGGCCATTTTCTTCCAATTCAAGCCCGGCATCTTGCAAGGCGCGGGTCAGTTCGCGTGCGGACAAGGCCAGGTCTTTGAGGGCTTCAGGCCGATCCGTGCTAACCACAGCGCGCACCTTCTTGTCTGTGCCCACCGTTAAGCGCACATCGACCCGACCTAATTCTGGTGGATCGAGGCGGAGCGTGAATTCTTTCAACCCATTTGAAATGCGGCGCATCATGGCTGCAGCAAGCAGTGGGATGGTGTGGGGTTGGACGAGGGTCGGCTTTGGCGTTGTGTCCGCACTTGGACTCGCTGCTCCATCGATGCTTGCAGAGCCTGCAGCATCAGCGGCGCCGTTGGAACCGGCCAGCAGGCCGCCGGCATCGGTCGCCGCAATTTTAGTTTCCTCGACTTTGGTCGCAGCCTTTGCAAGATTGGGCAGAATCCCTGCTGCGGCCGCGGCCGTCGCTTGCTGTGTGGGTGTGGGAACCGAAACAGTATTCTGCGCACTGTTCGCCATTGCATCGTCGGATGCCGTCAAGACAGTGTTATTGGCAAACCATTCAGTCGAGCCATTTGGTTTGAGACCCTTTGCCTCTGCAGATTGCGCTGCTACCATCCGCTCTGCACTTGGACCTTGCGGGTTGGTAGCAAGCGCCAAGTCCAAAGCGGGACCACTCTTGGCGGTCATCTGATCAGCCGCTGATGGATCAATTGGCTGTGGGCTAGGTTGTGTTGCTGACGCGTTTGCTGTCGCGACAAGCTGTGTCAATTGACTGCCTTCGGTCACGGGCTCTTGCGTTTGCCCCAAGGCAGCGAGGCCTGACAATAGAGTTTGAGACGCGGCAGTTTGTCCTTTGAGCCCGAGCGCTAGGGCAGTTGCGGCTTGGTCCTCAGTTGGGCTTCCGGTGCTTTGGCCAATCTCTTTAGACGGGGCCATGAGCTCGCTAGCGTTAAGGCCCGCTTTAAAAGTTGCATCACCCGCCGCATCGGCTGATTCAGACGCTAATGTTGGAGACTCTTGCGGACTGGGCGGTTGAACGAAGCCAATCAACGTAGCGGCAAAGCTCAGACCCGTTGGCTCGCTCATTTCCTGGTCTGCCGGAACAGACGGCTTCGCACGCCGCGACGGCCGTGCTTCTGCAATGCTGTCCATCATGCGACCAACCGATTCCATATGCCTTGAACCCCCGCTTCCCTGTTTGTCACACGTCATGCTGCGACTTCGAGAAGTAAGAGTAGCAAGCGACGTGCCATGTTTCTTTTGGTATAATATATTGTTTTTATTGAAATTTACCAAGGGTTAATCGAGGTAAATGGCGGTCAAATCAGCCCTCTAGCGGCATAGTTTGCCGGGTAGAAGGCCAATCCTGCCGCACGATCAGAAATCGTTCATGCCTGATTTTGACGCGGTTTCTAACCATATCACGAGCGCCGCTAAGGCCTCAGAATGTTTTGGCGCGCGGGTTGCAAGTAAAGGCGCGACTACGTGCGTTAGCTAAAGAGGTCGCGGCGATAGAAAAGAACTAAATCACTGAAAAAAATGATTTATTTCCAATGTTTCTAGAGCGGCTTCCTCAATCGAGGTGCGTGATTGGGCAATAACCGCCCTGTCGGTCGGCAAGAATTACCGGGTGGCGGGTGGATTGAGGCAGAAACAAAGGCTGAGTTGGAATGTCGCTAAATTCGATCATGAACATCGCTACGAGTGGCCTGTATGCCAGCCAAAATGCCATTCGCACGGTGACGCAAAACGTTTCCAACGTGAATACCCCGGGCTATGTTCGCCTCGAGCACAATCAGAACGCGCGCGAAATTGGCGGCAAAGGTCAGGGTGTTGATACTGCCTTAATTACTCGCGCGGCTGACCGCTTCTTGGCTGCCGCTTCATTGGCTGCGTCGAGCGGCGCGGGCAGTGCTGCAGGTCGCTCGGGTTATTTGGAAAATGTCCAAGCCGCCTTTGGTGATCCAACCAGCGAATCCTCAATTTTCGCTGCACTGAACCGTGCTTTGGGTGCCTTTGAGACGGGGGTCCTAAACCCCGGTTCAATCTCAGCCCGTCGCGGGGCCGTTGCTGAGCTGCAGAGCTTTCTCGCTCAGGTCAATACGGTTGGCCGAACCATCGAGACAGCACGCGCGGATGCAGACCAACGGGTAGCGGATCAGGTTCAGAGAGTGAATACGCTGTTGAAGGATATCTCGGCAGGCAACTCCGACATTCTGCGCGCCAATGCCATCGGCGATTCAACTGGGGCACAGCAACGCCAAGCCGACATGATCCAGGAATTGTCGCAATACATCGACATCAAAGTGGTTCAACGCCCCGATGGTTCAAATGAAGTACGCACCAGCAATGGCGTCTTGCTGGCAGGGTTCAACCCCGCCACCTTGAACTTCAAAGCCTCTGGCATTGGCGCAACCTCGTTTGATCGGATTACCATTACCTTTGGAAGCGATCCAACCGAACGGGAATTTGAGCCGAGCATTCAAAGCGGGTCATTACGCGGCCTCTTAGATGTACGTGATCAAGATTTGGCCAAAATCGCCTACGGATTGGGCGAACTGGCAGGCGGTATTGCCGACGCACTGAATGCCGCCCACAGCCAAAATGCAACCTTGCCGCCCTTGGCTGTGGCCAGAGGTAGTGACACCGGACTTTTGGCGTCCGACAGCTTAAACTTCACAGGTCAAACCAGCATTGGTGTCGTCAATGCGGCAGGCCTCTTGGTCAGCAAGATCGACATTAATTTTAACACAGGTGCCATTAGCGTCGATGGGGCTCCCTCAGGCACAACGGGCGCAACCATTGGCTCTTTCGTCGCCGCCCTCAATACTGCGCTCGGTGCCAATGGCTCGGCAAACTTCACCAATGGGCGGCTGCAATTGCAAACCGCCGCTCCAGTACCGGCGACAGCCACTCCCAATGGCTTCGTATTTGATGAACCGACGACCGGTGGAAGTCAGCGCGGTAATCGCGCCTTCGCGCACTTCTTTGGCCTCAACGATTTGGTCCAGTCCGGCACACCCTTGAACTATGCAACGGGTTTGCGATCAACTGATAGCCATGGTTTTGTGGCCGGCAGCGTGATGAGCTTGCAAGTGGTCGGGCCAACTGGCGGCATTGCAACCACTAGGAACGTCACCATTCCAGCAGGCACGATTGGTGACATCATGAATGCCCTGAACGATCCCACAACTGGGGTGGGGCTTTATGGTGGCTTCTCCCTCGACCCCCAAGGTGTCATGAAATGGACGTCGGGAACTGGACAAGGCAATCTGCGCTTAGAGATCACGCAAGACATTGGGCCGCGCGGTGGCACAAATCATGGCTTTGCCGCGATTTTTGGTGTTGCTTCTAAAACCCGCGAAGCGCGCGCTTTGGGCATTGAGGTCAATCCAGCGATTGTCTCGGACCCTTCGAAAATGGGTCTAGCACGGCCTGATCTTTCATCTGTTGCACTTGGCGCAGTAGCCGTCGGCCTGGCCGATAGTAGAGGTGCCCAAGCCTTGTTTGATGCGTCGCGGGCACCTCTGACCTTCAGTGATGGTCCAGGCGGGGTTACCCGTTCAATGAAGTTGATGGACTTTGTCTCATCGCTTGGCGGCGATGTCGGGAGACTGGCTGCTGAAGCTACTTCGGACAAGGAAACTGCTGAGGGGTTCAAGGCTGAGGCTGATGCCCGCCGTGCCAATATCGAAGGCGTCAATCTCGACGAAGAATTGGTCAAACTGACCAGCTTCCAACAAGCCTATTCCGCGGCCGCCCGGATGATCCGTGCGGTTGATGAAATGTACGAAACTTTGCTGCAGGCCGTTTGAGGCAAGACACAACTGACGAGACATAAGTGGAGCATCTCTCATGACACGCGTCGCAACCTTTAATCAGTTCTTCGGCAGTGCAGCTGGCATTGCTATTGGCCAAGCCAATATGGCGAAGGCACAAGAGCAGGCCTCGACGCAAAAGGTCTCTAGCGACTTACAAGGCTTTGGCATCGAGGCTGGACGTCTTTTGTCTGCAAAAACCTATGCTGAACGATTGGATCGTCGGGCAGAAACCTTAAAGGGGCTGGAAGCCCGCGCAGAAGTCGAAGCGACCGCCCTAGATAGCGCACAAGCGGCGGTCCAACAGGCACGGGATGGTTTGGCCAACGCGGCGGCTAACCAAAATGGCGCTGGCTTGAGGGCAGCCCTCGAGCAAGCCCTCAGCATCATCGATACTGCCGCCAACGCCCAATATAATGGCGAGGCCATTTTTGGCGGCGAATGGGGCTATGGCGAGCCGTTTGTTCCCGCCAGCCTTGATACGCTGGCCGCTCAACCCAATACCGATGCCAATTGGATAGATACCGGACGCAATCGCACGGTCATGATTGAAGACAATCGCTCGATTGAGTTAAGTCGTACTGCTGAAGATTTATTCCGTCCGTTTGTTGATCTCCTGCGGTCCATCCGCGTTTGGGAAAATACCAATGGTCCACTTACGGGAAGGCTAACCACAGCACAATTAACCTATGTCCAAGGCCTCATTCCTCAGATCGCGACGGTACAAACAAATCTGATCGACAAAGCTGCGGAGGCCGGTGGCACGGCGAAGCAAATCGAAATGGCTGTGAGCACTAATGACGCCAAGCGTGACACGTTGCTGGCTACGATTGGGGATCAAGAAAATGTCGATTTGGCTGAAGTGGCAGCCCGTCTCTCTGCGGCACAAACCCAGTATCAGGCATCGGCTGCGATCTTTGGGCAGCTGAAGGACCTGAACCTGCTGCAATATCTGCGATAATCTGCTACGGCAGTGACCTCGCCACAGGCCTTGAACCTGTGGGGAAGGAGAAGACATGTCGCTTGAAACACTCGGGGCTCGCGCGGACGCGAGCTTGCAAACCATTCCAGACATTGATTTGGGCTTTGATAAGCCCCGCGCGCAAACCCGTGTCGTTGTTGCGATGTCTGGTGGGGTGGACTCGTCGGTGGTCGCGGCTTTGGTGCAAGCGGCAGGTTATGAGACCATTGGCATCACCTTGCAGCTCTATGACCATGGCGCTGCGCTGAAGAAGCAAGGTGCATGCTGCGCTGGGCAAGACATCCACGACGCACGCCGCGTAGCCGATCAGATCGGAATTGCCCACTATGTGTTGGATTACGAAAGCCGTTTTAAAGAAGCGGTGATCGACAATTTTGCTGACACCTATCTCGCTGGCTTCACACCAATCCCTTGCGTCCGCTGCAACCAAAGTGTGAAGTTCAAAGACTTATTGGAAACAGCGCGCGATCTTGGTGCAGATTGTTTGGTGACCGGTCATTATGTCGGCCGCGTTGATGGGCCAGAAGGTGCAGAAATGCGCCGCGCAGTGGATGCGGCGCGCGACCAATCGTATTTTCTGTTCGCAACCACGCGGGCGCAATTGGGCTTCTTGCGGTTTCCATTAGCTGATCTGCCTAAGCCTGCCGTGCGCGATATCGCGGCCAGCCTGAATTTACCTGTGGCAATCAAGCCCGACAGCCAAGACATTTGCTTTGTCCCCAATGGTAAATACGCCGATGTGGTGGCCAAGCTGCGGCCCGGTGCGGCTGAGCCGGGTGAAATCTTGCATGTGGATGGACGCGTGCTGGGCACCCATGACGGTGTGATCCATTTCACGGTGGGTCAAAGACGCGGCCTTGGCATTGCCACGGGGGAGCCGCTGTTTGTGGTCAAGCTCGACGCAGCCGCCAAACAAGTCTTCGTAGGCCCAAAAGAATGCTTAGCCGTTACGCATATCACCCTCACAGACGTAAATTGGATCGGCGAACACGTCACCGGCGAAGATGCGCTCGACGGGCGCCGTGTGTTAGCGCGCGTCCGTTCAACCCGTCCGCCAGTTCCTGGAACCCTGCAGATCGGGGCAGGGTGGTCTGTTGTCTTGGATCATCCCGAAGAAGGCGTCGCCCCTGGACAAGCTTGTGTGTTTTATGACCCCAACGACAATGGTGACCGGGTTTTAGGTGGCGGTTGGATCGCAGCGACCGCTCTGCGCGCCGAAGGCTTGGCGCTGTAGCTCTTAGCCGCGGTCTGGGTTAAATCGAGGCATGCCCAATTATCATCAGCCTAAGAATATGAGTTTTGTGCCGCCTATCCTGAGGCGGAAATTCATCGTACCCGATAATCCGCGGGAATTGGGAACTTTGGTGGCGATTATCGGCCTGGCCATCAGCTTGATGGCGGCGTGGCCAACCGCTGTCGATCTCACCCAATGGATGGGCAAGCGCTACGCGGAGGCCAAGCGGGTTGCGATTGTGCCGTATCGTGCCGGTCTTCAAAGCCGCCTTGTCGGAGTTTATCTGATCGAGGACGAGAATAAGGTTCAAGTCGCCGTACGCGGTAGCCGCGTTTATCTCAGCAAAGAGGCTGTCGCCCCAAAAGCCTTGGTTGTTTGGCGGGCAGGGCGGTCGGATAAGGCCGAAACCCTGTTCCAATATCTCGACTATTTGTTGGGCCTGCCCATTGGTCTTGGGATTTTGGCTTGGGGCTTGCTTATTCGCTCTAAGCGAGCGGATCCATTCGAAGAAGCGATGGCAGATCGCGCCGATGAGGGCGGCCCAGCTGCATGAATTATCGTCACGCATTTCATGCCGGTAACTTCGCAGATGTCTGGAAGCACTTGGCGCTGGTGCTCAGCCTCGATCATTTGAGGCTTAAGGAAGCCCCATTCCGGGTGCTCGATGTCTTTGCGGGCATTGGCACCTATGATCTCTCGAGCGAAGAAGCCGCACGCAGTCCTGAGTGGCAAGATGGCATCGCTCGTTTATGGGCGGCTGAAGACCCACCCGCGCCGGTTAAGCGGTACCTCGACCTTGTCGCAGCAGCGGGCGATGGCCCCAACACCTATCCTGGGTCCCCTGCGTTGATTGCAGAAATGCTGCGCTATCAGGACAAAGCTCTGTTCTGCGAGCTGCACCCCATCGATTATGAAATCTTGGCCGCACGGTTTGAGCGCGCCCGCGGCATCAAGGTTGAGCGCCGCGATGCGTGGGAGGCGGTGCGTGCCCATTTGCCACCGGTTGAACGCCGTGGACTGGTGCTGATCGATCCACCTTTTGAGCGTCCGGGCGAATTTGAGCGTTTGGTTGAAGCCTTGCAAGATGGCCTCAGCCGCTGGGCAACCGGGACCTATATCCTCTGGCATGCCGACAAGGATCACTATGTCACCGGAGAATATCGCCGCGCTTTGGCAGAGACTGAAGCGCGTTTGCTGGTCGCCGATTTACAGGTCTGCGCGCCTCATGAAGGCCAAGGTTTGGTCAGTGCTGGGGTGACAATTGCCAACCCGCCATTTGGCCTAGAAGAGGCTTTGGCCGAGGCGGGGAGCTTTCTCGCATCACTTTTTGCACGCGGAAGCGGGGCAAAGGCTGAAATAGCGCGCATTTCTGGCCGTTGGTGAGGTTGCTTCTCGTCTCACACTCGCGCATAAGGCGATAGCAGGTTCGTTTTTAACAAACTGAAATGACCGCACCGGCCCCGCTACTGGTCGCACACGCCCCATTCATTGCGTGCAAGACCAGATAGCTTCGGCTTTGTGCTGGTCTGTCTCAGTCGAGATGGCCCTGTGGCGGCGCAACCCTGCTCCGTCGGTTCCCGGGGAATTACATGCGTTTCGACGACGACGACGAAGATACCAAGCCAGGCGACAAGAAGAAGAAGCCACGTGAACGCGCACGTGGCATGGAAGAACCTTCATTCGACGCACCATCACCTTCATTCAATGACCGTCCACCACGCCGTGACTTTGGTGGTGGCGGTGGCTTCGGCGGCGGTGGCGGCGGTGGCGGCGGTTTTGGCGACCGCCCACCCCGTCAATACGGCGACCGTCCGCAAGGTGGCGGTGGCTTTGGTGACCGTCCACCGCGTCAGTATGGCGACCGTCCGCAAGGTGGCGGTGGCTTTGGCGACCGTCCACCGCGTCAGTATGGCGACCGTCCGCAAGGCGGCGGTGGCTTTGGCGACCGTCCACCGCGTCAATATGGCGACCGCCCACAAGGCGGCGGTGGCTTTGGTGATCGTCCTCCGCGCCGTGACTTTGGCGGCGGCGGCGGCGGTGACCGCGGCCCTCGCAACTTTGAAGATCGTGCCCCGCGCGAGCCTTTGGAAAACCATGAAGGCACTGTGAAGTTCTTCAATGCGGAGCGTGGCTTTGGCTTCATCACCCCTGATGGTGGTGGCGCAGATGTGTTTGTGCACATTTCAGCGGTTCAGCGTTCTGGCTTTGAAGTGTTGGAACCAGATCAGCGCTTGGCTTTCCAAACCTTGCCTGACCGCTTTGGCAAGGGCCCTAAGGCAATCAATCTGTCCTTGTTGGATGGCTCTGCCTCTGCAGCGTCTCCAGCGCGCGATCTGGGCGATTCCGCACCAAGTGGTGACGATGATCAACCAGATTTACGCGATTACAATCCAGAATAAGACTGTGGTCGGGGCTGAAATAGTTCCGACTACTTGCTCTCACTAACGCGATAGCGCCGCCCTTGGACTTTGATCTGGGGCGGCGTTTTTGTGCGTTCAAAGGCCCGCCAAGCCGGCTCAAGGTCCCGCCAGAAGCTTGCCTTTGGCCCTTGCCCTATTTGCATCATCCGAAATGACGTCATTTGAAATGGAAAAACATGGAAGGGGATAGATGCCTGTCCGTTCACCAATGCCGAATAGGCGATGGTATAGACTTCTTCCATATCTTGATCGGTTAGCCCGTAATGTCGCCCCGAGGCGCAGCCTGCCTGCAGCAAGCTGGGTGCGCCGCGCCAGCCACGCCCACGATCATAAGCGTTTGGCCAATTAAGATTGATGCCTAAGTAGCCGACCCCCTGTGGGCGCATTTGCGAAGCGGTAATGGTATAAAAGCCTTCCGGCTGGCCCGTTGACGTATTTTGGCGTGGCCCTAACGCCCCATCCTTACTGCAAATCTTAAAGTTCCTCAGCCGACTATAGGCACCAGATGGGGCCTTCGCCCAGACTTCCAGTCGGTCTTGCTCTCGGATTAAGCGAAAATAGACCGGAGTACCCAAGGTCAAGCCGAGGTCTGAATAGGCAAAAGCCAAACGTTGACGGGTACGCTCAATCGCAGCGGCACCGACTGAGGTAACAGCCACGCGCACGCGGGCGCTCGCTTGGGCCTTTGGTTCGGCAAGGACTGCTTCAGTCCCGGTTGTCGCTACCAACAATACACTCGCGACCACTGCCAGGATGTGGCGGCGGAAGAGTGCCTTTGGTAACGCACAGACCATGGGGGTTCCTCAACTCATCAATCGTTTTGGGGCGGCTGCTGGTTCAGCGGTCTAAACCAGATCGGGCTATAGGCCCACGACCGTTAAAGCGATATAAAACCTCAATGCAACCACTTATGAACCTGATTACTGATGTGCCCGGCTTAAAAATTGGCCAAGCCGAAGATGTAGCCGCGCTAACAGGTGTTACCGTGCTCTATCCCGATGTTGCGGCCGTTTGTGGCGTCGATGTGCGCGGCGGTGGACCGGGCACGCGCGAAAGCGATGCCTTAGCACCTGAGAATCTTGTGGATGCGATTGACGCCCTTGTCCTGTCGGGGGGCTCTGTTTACGGCTTGGCGGCTGCAGATGGCGTGGCAAGCGTTTTAGGCGCGCGTGGGCGCGGCTTTGGGTTGATTGACTTGCCGGGGGTGCCCCGTTCACCAGTTGTGCCAGCTGCCATTCTCTACGACTTGGCCAATGGCGGCAATAAAGGTTGGGGGCAAGACCCGCCTTACCGGGCACTTGGCGCGCGCGCGCTGGACGCGGTGTCAGACCGCTTTGAGCTAGGGGCGCATGGCGCTGGCATTGGCGCTCGGGCAGGGCAGCTGCGGGGTGGGTTAGGCTCTGCCAGTCACCGCACGGCTGATGGCATCCATGTCGGGGCTATTGTTGCGGTCAATTGCTTTGGCAGTGTCATCATGCCCGGCAGTGACGCATTTTGGGCTTGGCCGCTGGAACAAAATGGTGAAGCCGGTGGCGTTCGCCCGGATCCTACCCTGGTGGTCGATGGTGACGATTGGGGGCCTGCTAAGGCCAATCCCGCCGCACTTGGCCGCACCAACACGACTATCGCCTGTGTGGCCACCGATGTTGCCCTAACGCCTGCCCAAGCCAAGCGCGTTGCCCAAATGGCCAGCGCCGGCCTTGCCCGTGCAATTCGACCAATTTTTGCCCCGTTTGACGGCGATGTCGTGTTCGCCATGTCCACGGCTCAGCAAAGTTTGGCAGAGCCAACCCACTTCAACATAGCCCGAATTGGGGCTTTGGCTGCGGATTGTTTGGCTCGGGCTGTCATGCGTGGCGTCTATGCAGCCAAAGACGCTTGATCTTCGCCTCAGCGCCGTCTAATGACGCCGCCTCAGCGCGCCCGTAGCTCAGCTGGATAGAGCATCAGACTACGAATCTGAGGGTCGGGCGTTCGAATCGCTCCGGGCGCGCCATTAAATCAATCACTTAGCTAGATCCAAGCCAAACCCCACTGGGGTCTGCTACCAATTTGCTACCAAATGCCAAAAACCTAACGGAATGATCTGGAACGACTTTTTTCTGCAGTGGTAGCAGCAGTGACCACCAGATTATTGGTAGCAAACGGGCATTTCGAGGCTTTCTGGGTGTTTCCAACGCATTCTCATCGGATCGATTCGTTTCGATGGCTGTGCAATGTGCCTTCGCTAATAACGCAAATGGCACTTTCCTTTAATAACGCCTTGCGCTGTTAACACGTGCGTGAATAGCCCAGCTTCTTTTTATTCGGCATCCGTCATCAATCTGAGCTTTGACTAATGACTCATTGCTTCAACTTGCGCGTGAACTGGCGGCTCGGATTCTAATCAAACTTGATCGCGGCCATTGACCTTTTGAGGTGCGCCCAAATCTGGCGGTCAAGGGGCATGGTCGGCTTGCCGATCACGCGCCGCGTGACCCCTTGAGGGCCGGATTTGTGGCGACACAATCACCCAGCAGCTTCAGGGCAAGCAAAGCGCCGCATTGAAGCTGTTCCTAGGCGTCCTAGAGGGTGACTGTTACCTGCACCATTTTTGACGTGGAGTTGCACTTTTGCTTAGTCTGCTTTGCGCCAGTTATTGCCGATTTGGGCGAGTTAGCGGTTTCTAGAAAGCGGACGACGGTTAGGCCAAAATTTCCAACTCTTCAATTAGCGTCATGCTAATTAGCCTATGCAAATGTCTAAGCAGATGCGAAACTTTAACGCGCGATCCGATTGACGCGCTCGGGCACGTAGTGTCTTCCTGCAGGATAGCCAAGATTGCAAGGTCAATGTCGTCCGAACTGTCCATTTCGTTTTGAGCTCCAGAAACACCGTAATCGCGCATTGGACTTAGTGTAAAGTACGCAAACCCGGAGAAGCGCTAAGCGTATTGTTGCGTTGTAGATCAAAGAGGGGATTTTTCATGCCGCCAATTCTCAGCCGCCGTTCCGCCACAGCCTTGTTAGTGGGAGCATCGTTCGGGGCAGCTATCCCTAGCCGGTAAGGTGCTTTCGCGCAAATAGGCAGTCAAAAAAGGCCAGCGCCGCAACACAGACCTTTAGTCATATCCCAAGTTTCAGTCCTTCCTATGACAGTGAACGGGCAAGTTCGACACGACGCCACGGTCGTGGTCGAGCACGGACGGATAAGCAGCCTTGATGGGCCGGGACCGCGCGGTGCGCTTCGCATTAATGGACGAGGCAAATGGCTGATGCCGGGCCTTTGCGATCTGCACGTTCACCTACCGTCAGACGAGCAGCTACCCCGCGATCCGCGATACCCCTATGAGGGGCTGACAGAATTCTTCAACACACAAGACATCATGACGCCCTTTGTGGCCAATGGCGTGACACAAATTCTAGATATGTCGGCGTTCGGGTCCTCGTTCGGGCAGAGAATCGCCATCGAGCGTGGCGAGGTAATCGGGCCTCATCTTGCATTAGCCGCCGTCATTCATGGCGGGCGGCCAGATGGACGGGTGGCCGATACTGTCAGCGATGGACGTCAAGCCGTGCGGGACGCGAAGGCTGAAGGCTAGGATTTCATCAAGACCTATTCAGGCTTGAAGGTCGAGGTCTTCCACGCCGTCATCGACGAAGCCAACAAGCGCGGTATGAAGGTTTTGGGCCACATTCCTGATGCTTTCGAGGGCCGCCTGGCTGAGGCCTTCGTGCCGGGCTTCAGCATGATCGCGCATGCTGAAGAATTGGCCAAGCACTCGGAAAACTTCAGCGACGATGACGCGCAACGCTTTGCCAGACTCGCCAAAAGCAATGACACATGGTTGTCGCCAACACTGACAGTTTGGCAGTGGATTACAGCACAGACCCGGTCGCTTGACGTGATCGGGTCTTCGCCAAACTTAAAGTATGTGCATCCGTTGATCCGTGGTCGATGGCTGGAAGACAATGGTTACAATAATCCGGCATCCCCGCCGTCGGCGCGGCGGATTGCTATTTTCGAGCGGATGAAAGTCTTCAACAACAAATTGGTCGCCGCCTTCAAGGCCGAAGGTGTGCCGCTTGTTGCCGGGACCGACACGTTGACGTCAGGGGTCGTGGCTGGGTTTTCTTTGCATGACGAATTGGAACTGCTCGCTGCCGCTGGTTTGAGCGCAGAGGAGGTTCTGGCCTCGGCAACCCGCTTGCCGGCGGTCTGGTTGGGCGTAGATACAGATCGCGGAACAATTGAACCGGGCAAGCGTGCCGACTTGTTATTGCTCGACGAGAACCCTTTAGCGTCAGTCGCCAACACGCGAAAGATTGCAGGGGTTGTCACCAATGGCCGCTGGAGCAGTCGATCCACGCTAGACACCACGATGGCCGACCTGGCCCGCCGCAACACTGCATCAGCGGCGCAATTTGATTGGCGTAGGGTCTTGATTGGCGTAGGGTCAAAGGCAGCTAAGCGTTCTCAGCAGTATTTGGAGGTATCAATGTTTGACGCGACGACTATTGTTGCATGGACCGCTCTCGTATTTGTGCTTGCGATTACGCCTGGGCCAGACACAGTTCTGGTGGCATCACATGCGGCCAGGGGCGGGCTGCGCCCAGGCCTGCTAGCCTTGTTGGGCATTCAGCTTGGCGGTATCTGGTTTGCCTGTCTGTTCAGTTTTGGCTTGCTGTCACTCTTGACGGCAGTCCCAGCCCTGTTTCTGACCATCAAGGTCGCCGGAGCAGCCTATCTAGCATGGCTGGGTTTTAGCATGATTGTTCACGCAGTGCGAACACCTTCATCTGACATCAAGACCGCCAGGCCGCGCTTGCTGGATAATGCCTTATTACAAGGATTGCTAACCAATGTACTCAATCCCAAAGTCGCGCTTTTCTATGTGGCCGCCTTGCCTCAATTTGTACCGCAGAGCGAGAATGGTCCCTTACTTGGGGGGGTGCTCATTCTGATCCATTATTCGATTGGAGGCACTTGGCTCACTTGCGTTGCACTGTCCGTCGTCAAAGCGCGCGCCATCAGTTGGAACAAAGCTTTGCTGCGTTGGGTCGAAGGCGCGATTGGTATTGTTTTCGTGGCGGTAGCTGGTCGTCTAGCGCTGGCATCGCGATAGCGGCTACCACACTAGTAATATTGGCTCCGACCCCAAAGCTCAAGACATTCACCGAAAGCGTCTGTAGGTTTTGGAATGGCAGCTATCCGCATATCGACCCCCAAAGCAGACCACCCGCAATCGGCCA
>VYLG01000330.1_pt1 | contig 28560 bp, 27 predicted proteins | sample 5114351 | NCBI WGS metagenome assembly VYLG01 (sample SAMN12291798, study PRJNA351875) | freshwater metagenome | isolation source: freshwater lake | place: USA: Michigan, Kent Lake | collected 2013-08-15
AAAGTCCCTGAATTTTCCCCCCAATCACTCCAAGGGGCGGCACTTTTTGAGGGAAAAAAAGTCTAAAAACCTTGTTGGATAAGGTTTTTAGATTTATTCAGCAAACCCTAATTAACGCCAGTTCGGTTTCAGGGAATTTTGCCATAGCTTCCACGAAAGAATAGGAGTTTCAGGCTACGGTAGCATCAGGGTTTTAGCTGATCCCGAACTCAGGTTAATTATTGCGAATGTGAATATCTTGCTGCGGGAAGGGAATCTCGATACCCTCTTGAGTAAACCTATCAAGAATAACACAATTAACATCACTAATTACGCGCTTTTTCCTGTTAACATCATCCAACCAGAACTTTAATTCAAAGTTTAAACTAGAATGATCAAAATTAAGAAAAAAAGCTACTGGTTGCGGGTTTTTAAGTATATGAGGATGTTGGTCAGCAATGTCTAGCAATAAATTCATCACCTGTTGTGCGTTAGAATGATAACCAACTCCGATAACAATTGAACAATAAATCAAGTTATCACTACCCGTATAGGTGGTGACATCCTCAGTAAAAAACTTTTGATTGGGAATAATTTTTTCGGAATTGTCTGTAAGAATTTGCACTGTTGTCGCTCGAATACCTAGCTTTTTTACCTGAGAAGTTTGCCCTTCAATATTAATTATGTCTCCAGGTTTGAGAACTTTTTCAAATAATAGTAAAATACCGCTAATAAAATTACTGACCACTTGCTGCATACCGAAACCAATACCCACCGATAAACCGCCAGTAATTGCCGCTATTGCCGTTGCATTAACTCCCACATAACCCAAGATGATGATAAAACCTAAGACAATGAAAAAATAACGTCCTAACAGTAAAGTTGCTTCAATTTCACCGCGACTAGCTTGCTGATTTAAATTGGCAATACTCAGAATTATAGTCTCTATAAGAACAACAATAATCACCAGAAAATAGGGAGCTATTATCAAAATAAATATGCTTCTCAATGTGATCGGACTATTGAATAAATTGAAGGGAGATACTTGAACAATTTCCTGAATATTATTGTAAAAACCAATCATGGTTCTCAGGAGAAATAACACCAATAAAGGTGCTAAAAGCCGGAAATGATAATATCTAATTATATTGACGGAAAACTTGGCGTATAATCCAGCTAATAAACCACGATAAACTAAATAAAACCACAGGAGTTTTATAGATAAACTAATCATTCCTCTTGTCCAATTTTGACTGAAAAAAATTAGATAATTTAAGTCAAGTAAAATTAGACTAATAACTGGAAAATTAAGAAACTCTATCAGGATAGCAAAATATTGACGGAGGGTTAAATTTTTATCACTGTGAATAAACCTGGTGACGTGAGGGAATCTTTTTCTCAAGTAAGACCATAACCATTTTGATAATAACCAAGCAAGAATTAAAGACAGAAAAATGATCGTTAATTGACTTTGAACATTTCTGCGTCCTAAAAATAATAATTGGTTAGCAATTATTTCCGAAAGAGAGGGAATATTGTTGTTCATAATTAATTTATTTTCCTGACTTCCTGATCGAGACCTGATTGAATATAAAGTGTCAGTTGGTGGGCTGCTGTTGAGGAAGATATTTCACCAGCGATCGCTCTTTCATACCAAAATTCTCCCTCTTCTAAAATTTTATTCAACTTTTCCCAATCATCCAGAGGAACTGCCACGGCATTTTGAGATTGTTGTAATAATACCGATTCAATCGGTAGCAAATTTCCTTCGATCTGCACCCGTCGATTAGTGGGAATAAAACTTTCTGTTTGGATGATTGCTTGTAATTGTTGTTCGGGATTAGAGAGAAATTTTCCTAAAGCTAATCCCAAACTATTTTCATTATCACTATTATTGCGATTAAATACCATCACCCGTGTATAGAGAATTGGTGCTGCTTTACCTTGAGTTTCTTGGGGAAGTAAAGCGACTCTGAGATCATCTTGTAGGCTGTTTTTTAAATCGGCAATTTCAACAGAATTACACACATAATAGGTTAAGCGGCCTCTAGCAAAAGCATCATGAAGTAATTCCCGTTGACGATTGAGGATAAAATTAGGCTGTGACGAGGCAAATTTTAGCCATTCTAGCCATTTTGCCCAACCATCTAAGCGAGGTTGCAGCCGACCTTGATTATCCCACAAATAGCCGCCAAAAATTGCCATTCCCCAAAAAGTATCTTCAAAAGAGGACACCATCCCCACAGAATAGCCTTTGCGCGCACGTTCAACTAATCCCCCTAAACTGGTGGGAGGTTGCTTCAGCAGCGGATCGGGACTAACTTGTAATTTTTTTTGATTATAACACAGTACATTGGTACGAGAACCTAAGGGAATACCATAGATTTTTCCTTGATAGCTAACTTGTTTCAGCGTCGGGGGATAATAAATAGATAAATCTAGATTGTTCTGGTCAATTTCCTCCAGTACTCCTTGGGATACTAATCTGGGTATATTTCTCGAAAAAATTAGAATAACACTTGCACCTAATCCGCTTTGAGATTGTTTAAAAAAACGTTCGGGTATCTCATCCACAGGAATAGCTTGTTCAAGAATTGTCACCTGCGGATTTAATTTTTCAAACTCTTGCAAACCGAGACCTAATACTTCAGTTAAATTGCCCTCTTCTGGATACCAAACCAAGAGGGTTCCTTGCCGTTGCTCCGATGATTGGTTAGGAAGATCACTAAAACAAGCATAAAGAAAAATTGGCATCAAGATAAAAAGCAATAGGAGCGATATAATCATCTTTGCTTTTTTGCTTCTCCAAGCAGTTTTAACTCTGAGCATTAGGGATTGCATCGCTCGTGATCCTTCGAAAATATTGCCATAGACCCATATTACATGAAAAGGTGACTAATAATCCTTATCAGAAAAATAATTAACATGATCTTTTGTCAAGAGCCACCAGTATAGCAACAATCCCAGTTAAAAATTTGTGCGAGTTAAGCTGATGGTTATCTAAATTACTTGTAAAGACCAGCTGATAGTAGGGAAAGAGCGAGTTTCATAGTTTATTTTCTAACACTCTAATAACCAGTTTATACTAAATCTGGTTATTAAAGACTGATTATTTATTCCCCCTTTTGCATGAGTGCCTATTGCATGAGTGCCTGTCCTTATAAGTAGCCTATGCTCAACGGATTTAGTATAACAGTTAAAGAATTATAGCGTTTCCTGTTAACAAGAGGTACATTCTCAATCCTGAAAAGCTTAATCAGCAAAGGTTAAAGTGTGCCACACAGATGTGAGAACCGCTATATCAGAATGGATTCAGGCAATTCAATCCGCAGAATCACAATTTGAGCAAGTTTTAAATTTATTGGAGGATGATGATGATTCAGATTAATAAAAATCAAACTAATTCGGCTCAGGCTAGTAATTATGAAACAGAGTTAAATCTTGAGAACTTTGATCAGATTGCACCCAAAAAACATAATCCTAAAATCTATCAAAAGCTGTTAAAAAAAAGCTCAGGATATTGGTGATAAACAATCTGAGTTTTTTGCTCTTAGCCGGTTAGTAATGATTTATCAATCCTGGGGTCAATATAGAGAAGCAATACAATATCTTCACCAACAATTAGTAATTATTAGAGAAACCAATGATCGGTATTCGCTGGCGAATACTTTAGGTAATTTGGGAGCGGCTTATCAGTCTTTAGGGCAGTATCAAGAAGCAATTGCACATCTTCAAGAACAATTAGCAATTGCTCAGGAGATCGGCGATATTCTTGCCCTAGCAAATGCTTTCGGAAATCTGGGGATTACTTATCAATCCTTAGGACAATATCAGCAAGCAATTGAATATTTTCAAAAACAATTAGAAATTGCCCAACAAATTGGTGATAAAACATCAGAAGCCAATGCTTTGAGCAATTTAGGTATTGCTTATCAATATCAAGGCGATTTTGCTCAAGCAAAATCTCTATTTTTACAAGGATTAAAGGTTCTTCGGTTTGTCCTATGCAACGGACAGGATTATAAGGAATGAAACTCTTATAGAGAAAGACATTTGGCGATTTTTGTCAATTGTTTTCGATCTAGAGCGAACTAATCAATTTAAAAATCCATGAAGAGTTATTTGGTGGCAATAATCCTAGTGTTGTTTCTAATCTCAACAATCTGGCGAGTCTTTATCAATATCAAGGGAAATACGAAGAAGCCGAACCTCTCTTTTTACGCTCGCTGGCGATTCGGGAAAAGCTATTAGGAAAAGAGCATCCTGATGTGGCGACCAGTCTCAACAATCTGGCGAGTCTTTATTATTCTCAAGGGAAATACGCAGAAGCAGAACCTCTCTATCAAAGAGCCATTGCTATTTTGATAGCTACATTAGGCGAAAATCACCCTAATATTCAAACAGTAAGAAAGAATTATTTTCGGATGCTGTCCCAACTTCCCGATGAGGAATTAAGCCAACGCTTTCCTCCCGAAATGATCGAATATATCCAATCCCTCCGTCATGCCTAGATTCTTTGTAATACCTTAATAATGCTCAAACTGCAATAAAATTACTCCAGCAGATAGCAAATGCCTAAAAAAATACGAGAACTCAAGTCTATACTTCTGAAAGCAGGGTTTACCTATCGCCACGGTAAAGGTAGTCATACCGTTTGGAGTCATCCCCGTTTAGAATATAGCTTGACCCTGTCAGGCAAAGATAGTAGTGATGCTGATCGCTACCAGGAAAAAGACGTAAGAAATGCACTTCAGGAACTAGCAAACTTAAATCAAGGAGACAACCCATGAATTATCACTACAGTATTTTTATTCAATGGTCACAAGAAGACAACAAATTTATCGCCCATCTACCTGAATTTGGCCCCTATGCTCATACTCACGGCGAAACTTACAATACAGCCCTACAAAATGCCCTTGAAGTCTTAGATCTCCTGATAGAAGACTACACTGCACGAGGCAAATCTCTCCCACGTCCCCAGGCTATTTCCGCATAGCCCAAATATCCTCTATTACATTCAAGGGAAATACGCAGAAGCCGAACCTTTCTATCAAAGAGCTATTGCTATTTTGATAGCTACACTAGGCGAAAATCACCCTAACATTCAAACAGTAAGAAAGAATTATTTTCGGATGCTGTCCCAACTTCCCGATGAGGAATTAACCGAACGCTTTCCCCCAGAAACAGTCGAATATATCCAATCCCTCCGTCAAAATTAACCCTGATGAGACAAACAATCACCATGCAAACCCAACCGCTAGAATCAAACTCAACAAACCTGATTAAACTGCGCTCTAGTCAACCAGAATCCCTTAAAGCAATGATTCAAAGCGATCTGAACTATCGGCTACAAGACTTAGAGAGCGGATTACAACAAACTCAAGCTCGCCTAAAACAATTTGAAACTCAATATCAATGGTCAACAGAGCAGTTTGTTGATTTGTTTACTAATGATCAATTACAACACAGTGAAGATTTTGATGAATGGCTAGGAGAGTCCTGGATGCTTGAGAAAATACAGCAAAAAATCGCCATCATTAAGGAGATTGAATTTGTTGATTGAGACTTACTTTGAGAGAATTAGAAAACTTCTCACAAACTCAGCCATGATCCAAACTTTTGAACTTGACACAGAAAAACGGACAGAGAGTCTCGGTTTTATTAGAGGCAATATTACCTTTATTGACGGCTCTCGGCTCTATATTCGAGAATTTATCTGTATATTTAATCACTTAATCAGAAGCATTTACCTTTGAAATAGCAGTTTTTAAATAGGAAACCACCTCATTAATTGCTACTTCTGACGCTTTTTTACTGGCTCTTTCGACTAATTCCACCTTACCAGATTTGAGAGATTTACCCGTGACAATGCGATAGGGAATCCCAATTAAATCCGCATCTTTGAACTTAACTCCTGCACGTTCATCCCGGTCATCTAAAAGGGTTTCAATGCCCGCTTGATTTAACTCATTGTATAAACTTTCGGCAGTTTTTACCTGCTCGGCATCAGCTAAATTGGGAATAACCACAATCGCTTGATAAGGGGCAATAGCTACCGGCCAAATAATGCCATCTTTATCGTAGGATTGTTCTACGGCTGCCTGTGCTAAACGCGATACTCCTATGCCATAACAACCCATACAAATGGGGGTAGATTCTCCCGCTTCATTAGTATAAAAAGCATTCATGGCTTGAGAATATTTATAGCCCAATTGGAAGATATGACCGACTTCAATTCCTCTAGCACTTTGCAAGGTTTGATCAGGATCGTGAATAGCTCGATCGCCTACCTGAGCTTTGCGTAGATCGACGATTAATTCCGGTAAGATAAAATCTTTACCCCAATTCGCCCCCACTAAATGAAACCCCGTTTCATTTGCACCGGTGATCAAGTTTTCTAAGTCTGTCACCGTGTTGTCTGCTATGCGTAAAAATTGAGGAGCTATATCGCTGGCTTTTTTGAGCAAATTATCTTCTAAGTCGGGAGCAATATAACCTAAAGGTAAAGGTTTAGTTGCCCATTTCTGTTGAGCGGCAGCATCGGGTATTTTTAAAGCCAAAATTGTTTTAGCATTGTAACGGCTCGCCTGTCTAATTAATTCATTTTGTAGTTTAACTTCGTTAACCTCTTGATCTCCCCGAATGCTCACCAAAACTAAAACAGTTATGCCGCTATCATAAACCACTTCGTAGAGAACATTTTTGACGATAGCGGTGGCAGAACAATCGAGAAATTTAGCTAAACTTTCGATAGTGTTGGTGTTAGGAGTCTCTTTTTTAGCAAACTTTTTAAAGGGAGAAGCCACTTTATCTGCCGGCAAAGAAACGGCTTTTTCCACATTAGCCGCATACTTTTCATCGGCGGTAAATAAAACCTCATCTTCTCCGGCATCAGCTAAGACCATAAATTCTTGGGATGCGGAACCGCCAATCGCTCCAGAATCGGCTTCTACTGCCCGAAAAGCTAACCCACAACGGCGGAAAATATTGCGGTAAGCTATATCCATCGCTCGATAGGTTTTCTTTAAACATTCCTCGTCGAGATTGAAAGAATAGGCATCTTTCATAATAAATTCCCGTCCCCGCATTAAACCAAAACGAGGGCGAATTTCATCGCGAAATTTAGTTTGAATTTGATATAAATTAACCGGTAATTGTCGATAGGAACGAATTAAATCCCGAGCGACGGCAGTAATTACTTCTTCGTGAGTCGGTCCTAATCCTAACTCCCGGTTTTGCCGGTCCGTCAGGGCAAACATAATCCCTTCTGCTTTTGTGTAGGTGTCCCAACGGCCTGATTCCTGCCAGAGTTCCGCCGGTTGCAGTTGGGGAAGTAAACATTCTTGGGCGCCGGCTTTATTCATTTCTTCCCGGACTATCTGGGAGACTTTCTGCAAAACCCGCCACATCAGGGGTAAATAGGCGTAAATACCGCTGCCAATGCGACGAATGTAACCGGCACGGACTAAGCATTTATGACTGGGGATTTCCGCCTCGGCTGGGTCTTCCCGGAGAGTGACAAAAAGCTGTTGAGAGAGTCGCATCCTATCGATATCCTTTTGAACAGAAGACTTTCTATTATCTCATCAAAGGAGAGCGACTGCAATTATCAATTACTTGTGTTGACAAACAATAACAGCGATCAGTTTACCGATTCTCAGGTATTTCCCCTCACAACTTGAGACTGCTTGGAGACGCATTGAACCTTAGTTGCAATTGCCTAACTCCCTTGTTCTCTACTCTAGGAAATATGAGCGTTCAGGTCGATCGCTGTTATCGTCGTTATCGAGACAGAATGTAACTTTAACAGGGTTTACTCCTTTGTGAACTTGACCTTATAACCTTGCCAGTTGATCTGTCAGGGAAGCTTTTTTCCTTAGCTTCAATTATTAATATAACATCGGATCGGAGCTAGAAGTCTTTCTCTTAATCAAAGTTTACATTGCCAGCATCAAGGAAAAGCCTAGATGTTTTGACGCTTAACCGACCATAACTCTTATTATTCAAAAATTATGGCAGGAGTAACCTCAACAGTAGTCAAAGAAAGCGCAGAGGAATTAACTCAACGGATCAAAGAAGCAACCACCGCTAGGGAAAAAGACAAAGTGCAAGTGCTGTATTGGCTAAAACAAGAAAAAGCTCCCGCCATCAAGGTGATAGCTAAAAGTTTAGGGCATCATAGAAACACAGTGCAAACCTGGTTGTGTAAATATCTTGAGGAAGGCAACGAAAAGAACTTGATAGAGTCCATTTGGTATCTTTCCCAAAATCCTTACCCAGTATGGATTAGAGCGAATTAGCCAAAATACCTGTAATTCTTACCCGTGAAGCGTCACAAGAGAGATACCAAATAGGCTACTATTCCACTTCCATCGGTCTAATACCCCCTAAATGAAACTTAATAGCGCACCGTGCGGTTTAATCTCCTCAGCAAATTAGGTTATACTTCATCTTTACGAGAAAGACCTTAACTTTGCTTAGGTTTGAGTGGATTGGCGAGCATCCAGACGGGAGTTTATTAGCTTGGGTAATAGCAATCCGGATTTCGCTTTGTAAGCATCAAATTCAGGATAGCGGGAGAGGGAGCGGTCTTTTTTAAGCATATTGGGAATGAAGACCCCGGCGATGAATCCCCCCAAAATCAGAAAAGGGAGCCAATGTTGGGCTAACAGGGCAAAACTCAGATAAATCAAAATCTCTCCTAAATAGTTGGGATTGCGACTACGACTAAAGAAACCTTCGGTGATCAATCCTTCTCTATATTTAAGGGTAAAATACTTTTGGGCATCGCTACCGTAATGGAGAAATACCCCCATAATATTGATCGCTATCGCCACGGATATTAAAGGAGCGGCGGCCGTGACCTTCCCGCTAACAATAATAAAAGGGGCAACCCAATATAAACCGAGAACGATAAAGGTAAATATTCCCATAGCCAACGGTATTTCTTTTTCCCATTGTTGATCCGGATATAATCTATCCTTGATCAACCACATAAGACCGTAAGTTCCGTGCAGGGCAAGGTATATCCAAGCGAGCGGGGTAAAATTATTATAAAAAGCCATTAAGCCCAATATAATTAGAAAAGTCAGAAATTTATGCCAATTAATCGCGTGTTTTATCTTCATTTTCTTCAAAGTAGAAATCAATCCTGTTGATCGAGTGCTAAACAATTATAACTACTAACGTTTCAATCCGGTCTTTGACATCGCTTGAGAATAAAAAAGAAAGGTCGGGGAAAGTTGTTAAAATCCATAATTACTGGCACGGTATTGTCCTCTAATTTCCGAAAAGAGTCATTAATCGGTAAATAATCCTAGATCAACAGCACAAGCTTCCAATCTGGTCTGTCAGGTTAACGGCGATCGCCGTTTTGTCGGTTGGGTTAAGACACCACACTACCCAACACCAAAGACTGGCGGATTGTTACACAACACACTTTTTACCCCAGCACTGTATTTAAAAATACAATTTAATACAATCTTTATATTTTTCTCATGCCAAGGTTCTATCTTGGCATGAGAAAAGGGAGGAATATCCTCCCTTCCCTGATCGGTTACACAAGAGCTAGAACCTCTGGAAATGCGTTGCAAGGGAGACCCTTGCAACGAGGTAGAAACGAGAAGAACCACTTACTTATTAATTTTTCACAAAAGTAAATTTACCATTTTTACCATCGGCATCCATTTTAATTTGTGCCACGGAGAATTTATCCTGAATGATTTCTCCTTCGGGAGTAAAAGCAATATCTCCTAGGACAGTGACATACTTACCCGCTAAAATTTCCTGATTTAATTGTTGGCGAATTTGTTCGAGGGAAAGTGTACTGAGTTTATTTTTATCATCTACCCGTTTTAAGGCCTCGACAAAAACTTGAATTCCCGTAAAAGCTTGAGCGGTAAATTGGGGCGGTGCTTTTTTATTTTCTGCTGTATAAGCGGCGACAAAATCCCGATTAATAGGATTATCTAATTCCGGGTTATAAGCTTGAGCAATGAGAATACCATCACATTGAGCTTGACAAACCGGGAAAATATTAGAAGTATTTAAACCATTACCACCAATAATTAACCCCTGATAGCCTAATTGTCGCAACTGTTTGACCAAATTGCCCCCGTCAGCAACCAAACCAGAAATAACCACTAAATCCGGTTTAATATTAATAGCGGCGGTGGCTTGGTTTTGAAAATCTGTATCGGTGGTTTGGAATTTCTGCACGGTGACAATATCAAGATTTAAACTCTTCAGGGTTTCTTGAAAAGTTTCCGTTTCCGATTTACTAAAAGCATCATTTTGGGCAAAAAAGACAGCCACTTTTTTAATCTTGGGATCGATTTTTAAAGCGGTTTTAACCGCATTGGGAGCGACCACAGCCACAGGAGCAGACACCCTACCCACATATTCACCGATCTGGGGGATACCTTTAGCGGTGTTAGACGGACCGAGAATAGGAACTTTGGCTCGATCGGCGATCGGACTAGCGGCAAAAGCTTGTTGGGATAGGGACGGACCGAGAATACCCACCACCTTATCTTGAGTGATCAGGGTATTGATGGCGTTGATCGCTCCCGGTTCATCCCCAGCCACATCCTGGATAATAACTTTAATCGGTGTTCCATTGACTCCGCCCTTTTTATTAAAATATGTTTCAGCCATCTTGACACCGATCACCTGTTCCTGTCCCAATAGGGCGAGATTGCTGGTTTGAGCCAAAGCTGCACCGATGGGAATAGCGGCAGTGGCGGCGTTTTCTGCGGGACTGGGGTTAGTTTGACCGGTGGGAGTGCCGGAATTACAGGCCACCACTAGACCAAAAGTGACTAGGGATAGTATTAAAGGGATTAATAAACGTTTTCTGAGCATCTTAACTCTCCGGGAGGCTGATATTGTTGATGACACTATTATTTCGCTAATCGGGTTGATTTCAGCGAAATTCTCGACGGGATCAGAACCGATTTTGCTCCCTTAGCGTCCTTTATTTCTCCTGATTTTGTTGATTAACCCCCCCGTCTCATACTAAATTCTCTTTAAAAGGCATAGGAGAGTGGGGTGTAGGGTGTGGGGTGTAGGGTGTGGGGAGAAGGGAGAAACAATTCATAACTTGAGAGTTAATCACACTATTGAAAACGGATTTGGTCTCACCTCCCTTTTCTAAAAACGATTTGCCTTTTCTGGTTCTGTCGCCTAACCTAGTAGTTAGGGAATTTATTATTGCCTTTCCCGTCCACAAACCCCGAAGCGAAAACATCCATTTAAGATTATGACTAACCCCGTTATTCACGCCTTTTTCCTCGGACGAGCGATCGCTGAAGTGATCGGTGAACAGCTAGAAGATGCTTTTACCAACGCTTTAAGCGAATTAGGCAAATTTGATGCCGAACAACGGGAAAACCTGCGGCAATTCGTCGAAGAAGTGCAAATGAGAGCCGATCAAGCCATGGAAAAGGGAGTATATACTGGTACAGAGTCCGGTGGTTCCTCCAGTGCCGATGTGCAGGAAAACATCGACGAAATGCGCGCCGAAATCGCCCAATTGCGCTCGGAACTAAAAAACCATCAGAATTAACCCAAAACCCTCTTTTAGTCGCTTTAAAGCCCCAAAAATTGCGTGTCAGCCTTTCTACCCGTCCCCGTTACCCCAGAGTTAAACCCAGCAATGCCGGCCCTCCAAGTCGCCAAAAATAGCTATCGTTGGAATCGAGAAAGCTATTCGATCAATCGTCGTCGTCTAGATATTTGGCGATTCGTTCTGACTGTACTTTATCAATTCTGGCTCAACGGTAAAAAATGGAGCTATAACGGCGGCTATAGCGAGGAAAAACTCGCCTGCAGACGCAGAAAACAGGCCGCTTGGATTCGGGAAACCATGTTAGAATTGGGACCGACTTTTATTAAAGTCGGTCAACTGTTCTCCACTCGCGCCGATCTTTTTCCCCTCGAATATGTGGAAGAACTCTCGAAACTACAGGATCAGGTTCCCGCATTTACCTACGAACAGGCCAGCAAAATTATCGAGATATCCCTCGGTAAACCCCTGAATAAACTCTTTAAAAGCTTCGATCCCATCCCCCTAGCAGCCGCTAGTTTAGGGCAAGTTCACCGGGCCCAACTGAACACCGGGGAAGATGTGGTGGTCAAAGTCCAACGGCCCGGATTGAAAAAATTATTTAGTATCGATCTGGCCATCCTGAAAAAAATCGCCCAATACTTCCAAAATCATCCCAAATGGGGGAAAGGTCGCGATTGGACGGGTATTTATGAAGAATGCTGTAAAATTCTCTGGGAAGAAACCGATTATCTCAACGAAGGTCGCAACGCTGACACTTTTCGCCGTAATTTTCGCGGGGAAGATTGGGTCAAAGTACCGAAAGTCTATTGGCGCTACACCTCTCCCCGGGTTTTAACCCTAGAATACCTCCCCGGCATCAAAATCAGTCATTATGAAGCCCTAGAAGCGGCAGGACTCGATCGCAAATTGTTGGCTAAACTGGGAGCCAAAGCTTATTTAATTCAACTGCTCAATAACGGCTTTTTTCATGCGGATCCTCACCCCGGCAATATCGCCGTTGATAGTGATGGCTCGTTAATTTTCTACGATTTCGGCATGATGGGACAAATTAAAACCAACGTGCGCGAAAAACTAATGCAGACTCTCTTAGGAATTGCCCAAAAAGATGCCGATCGCGTGGTCACTTCTCTGGTAGATTTAGGAGCATTAACTGCAAATGGTGATATGGGAGCAGTGCGGCGCTCGATCCAGTATATGCTCGATAACTTCATGGATAAACCCTTTGAGGAGCAATCCGTGGCCGCTATCAGCGATGATCTCTATGAAATCGCCTACGACCAGCCTTTTCGCTTTCCCGCTACCTTTACCTTCGTCATGCGGGCATTTTCTACCCTGGAAGGGGTAGGCAAAGGACTCGATCCCGAATTTAACTTTATGGAAGTAGCCCAACCTTTTGCCCTGCAATTAGTACATGATATGACAGGAAATAATGGCAGTAATATCCTCGATGAGTTAGGACGACAAGCAGCCCAAGTGAGCAGCACCGCCCTGAGTTTACCCCGACGCATCGATGATACGATCGAAAAATTAGAACGGGGTGATATCCGTGTCCGGGTGCGTTCCAGCGAATCTGAGCGACTTTTGCGGCGATTGGGTATGATCCAAATGGCAACCAACTATACTTTAATTATCAGTGCTTTAATTGTCTCAGCGACGCTTCTATTTGTCAGTGGTTTTGGTTGGTTGACCTTATTGCCGTTAGGAATTGCGCTTTTCCCGGGGGTAGCTTTGTTGAGACTTTGGCAGAAAATTCAACGTCAGGATCGCATGATGTAATTGATCACGGGATAATAAATTATTGTGTTAGAAGCAGAAATTTCGATGAACAACCTTTCTTTTGGAGGAATGACCGATCCTGGTGTAGTGCGATCGGTTAATCAGGACAGTTATTATATCGACCCCGATCGCCGCTTTTTTATCGTTGCCGATGGTATGGGGGGTCATGCGGGAGGCCAGGAAGCTAGTCAAATCGCCACTGAAACTATCCAAGCTCATCTAGAAGAACACTGGAATTCGCCCCTGAATACCGGGGAATTGCTGCAGGAGGCAATTACTGCCGCTAACGAGAAGATTATTGAAGATCAACTCAAAAATCCCGAAAGACAGGACATGGGGACAACCCTAGTCATGGCTATCTTCCGAGATGATGGCTCTTGGTACACCCATATTGGTGATTCCCGTCTCTATCGCTTTCGTGAGCAAAAATTAGAACAGGTGACGGAGGATCATACTTGGATAGCTAGGGCGATAAAAATGGGCGATCTGTCCGAAGAAGATGCGAAAAACCACCCTTGGCGACACATTTTATTTCAATGTCTCGGTCGTCGCGATTTGCCCCCAGTGACGGTATCTCCCCTCGATGTGCAATCTGGCGATAGTTTAATTCTCTGTAGTGATGGTTTGACGGAAGAAGTGTCCGACGAGGAAATTAGCGATTATTTGCAAACCGGTGCTGATTGTCAGGAAATTGTCGAGAATTTAGTGGCAGCGGCCAAAAACGCTGGCGGTTCTGATAATATCACTGTGGTCATGGTAACGCAGAATTGAGAGGAAATAGCGATCGCTGATCGCTAAACTTCTACTCCTACTCGATCGCTCCTGCTTGTTGTAATAAAGAAACGATCGCCTGATGGTGATTAAATTTAGCTAACATTAAAGCGGTCATTCCCCCTTGATTTTTCTGGTTTAAGTTCACTTTTCCCCCGTCTAACAAAACTTTAACCGTGTCGAGACAACCGTGATAACTCGCCCACATTAAAGGGGAAGCGCCGCTAAAATCGAGTTTATTGACATCAGCACCGATATCGATTAACCGGCGCACCAGTTGACTATTATTGCCCTCACAAGCTTTCATGAGGACGGTTTTGCCATCGGGATAAACAGCGTTGGGATTAGCCCCGTAGTCGAGGAGATAACGGCAGATTTCCGTAAATTTGCGCTGTAGAGCTAAGGTTAACGGTGTTTCTCCCTGCTGAGTTAGGTTAGGCTCCGCTCCCTGTTTTAACAATTCTAAAACGATCGCTTCGTATCCTTGCATCGTGGCGATGATCAGGGGTGTATCCCCAAAATGATTACGGTGATTGACAAAAGCGCCGGCTTGTAGTAAGGCCTGGACGATCTCTAGATGTCCTTCGATCGTCCCTAAATGCAGGGCCGTTTCTCCAGCCTGATTTTGATTGTCAACACTGGCCCCCTTAGCGAGTAAAAGTCGGACAATATCGAAATATCCCTCAGCAGCAGCGATCATGAGGGCAGTTTCTCCCTCCTCCGTGCTGATATTCGGATTGGCTCCCGCTTGCAGTAAAGTTTGCACACTGCCGAGATTTCCCTTCTCTACAGCCAAAATTAGGGGAGTTTCCCCAGATAAAGTGGGAGAATCGAGGGGCATACCACGAGAAATAAACAATTCGAGGATTTCTGGGCGATTAGCGGTGAGAGCCTGTAACCAAGCTTCTTGACGGATTTCTTCATCTACACCACTGTTGAGCAGTAAACGGACAATTGCGGCGTAATTTTGGCTAATAGCTACAGATAAAGCCGTATCTCCATCCAGATCGCGCATATTGACCCGAGCGCCGGCGGTTAATAACTGTTCTGCGATCGCTGTATGACCCTTATAAGTGGCAATCATTAGTGCGGGTGTACCATCTTGATTGACCTGATTGACATTAGCACCGGCGGCGATTAATTGAGCAAGGATTTCACTGTGATTGAGCGCAGCCGCTAACATGAGAGGGGTTAAACCTTGAGGTTGTTTACTTTTGTTGATATCAGCCCCAAATTCTCGCAAAATTGCCACAATTTCCCTATGACCCCCCTGCACGGCATAGATTAAAGCCGTAGTATTTTGCACATCAGTGGCGTTGACATTTGCCCCCTGACTCAGTAAAGCTTGAACCCGCGCCCGATTGCCCTGACGCGTCGCTTGTATTAACAAGATATCCCAATTAGAAGCCATTAACAGTGACCGATCGGCAGAAAGTATTTTTTCTATTATCGATCTTTCTAGACAGTTGACGCTCCCATCGCACTCATGCGAGGGATTCCCTGTTCATCCAGTTACCTTATCTACCAAGCTTTCACTTAATAGACAGTGGGTCGGCCTGTCCGAGGGCTTGAATTTCTGTCCGCCCGACAGTATTTGCCCGTGCGAGAATGTTTATAGCGGCGTTTTCGTCTCTATCCAAGACAGACCCACAAGAACAAATATGAGTTCTTAGAGATAATGTTTTCTTGACGATATTGCCACAACTAGAACATGGTTGGCTAGTGTATTGTGGATTTACCGCTACCAAAAACTTCCCGTGTATTTTCCCAAAGTAGTCTAACCAATCGGTGAACATTGACCAACTCGCATCTTGAATAGATTTAGCAAGCTTGGGATTTTTCACCATATTAGATACCTTCAAGTCCTCATAGACTACCAAATCGTTAGATTGGATTAACGCTTTTAGGGATATAGAAAACCAAGCTCTTTCGGCACTTGCTTGACGAGCCATAGAGTTAAGTTTACTGACAAAAGAAAATTCAGAACTGTTGGCTAATTCTGTAGTTAATTTACACAGATTAGCATAGTTGATTTTGTCTTCTTTAGTAGCGTCCATCCAAAATCTTAAACACTTATTTCTGATGAACTGCCCGATCCGAATAGCTTCTTGAATGGCTATTTCTTGGTGTGAATTGGTAACTTAAACTCTATGACTCGCATCGATTCGACCTCTCAATGTGTTATGCTTATAATCTAGCAACTCATCCTACAAGGTGTCAAACCGAGAGCCTTCAAGCTGACATTTTAGGTAAACGGACAGAAAAGCTACTACCCCGTTCTAATTCTGAGGTGACGGCAATAGTTCCCCCATGAGCATCGATAATGCGACGGGAGAGATAAAGTCCTAACCCATTGTTGGAAGTGTCTGGGGAACCGGAGTACAGGCGCTCGAAAATCCGGAGTAGTTCTTCTGCTGAAATGCCTATACCAGTATCCTCGATGACAATGGTGACAAAAGTATCTTCCTCTGTAGCGGGGATTAGATGAATTTTCACATCACCCTTTTGGGTAAATTTAATCGCATTGCCGATGAGATTGGTAAAAACGCGCCGCAGTTCCAAGCGATCGCCAGTTAGGAAAATTTCCCTGGCATTTTCGGCATTTAAGCTTAATTCTAGTCCTTTTTCTCGGGCAAGGGGAGTTAACTGCTGACAGACTTCTTCGAGAATATCGATAATCTTTAATTTAGTAAAATTAAGTGTCTTTTCGCCGTTTTCATAACAATAAACTTCCAAAAGATTATTAACCATTTCCAAGAGATTTGTATTACTGCGAATAATCACCTTAATAACTCGACTCATTTCGGGAGTAATCTCACCGTATAAACCTTCTTGAAATAGTTCTAATATGTGATTGACAGACACTAAGGGAGTTCGCAAATCGTGGGTCATCCTCGAAACAAAATCTTCTTTTTGTCTAGCCAATTGCTCTTTTTCTTGTTTGGCAATCGCCACTTCTTGTGCCGCTTCATAGATGCCTAGGGCGTTTCGCATCGCTTGATTTAAGTGCGCGGCAGAAAGACGAAATTTACTCAGATAATCGGAAGCACCGGCTTTCATCATATCTACGGCAATTCCTTCGTCTCCGTGACCGGTTAAGACAATTAGGGGTATTTTAACTCCCTGCTGCCGAATTTCCCGCACCAAAGTCAAACCATCTTGATCGGGTAGAAGATAATCGATAAACATACAGTCGAAAAGATTATTGGACATCTGTTCTTTAGCCTCTTGATAGTCAGCGGCTTCTGTTATTTCGATCTCCATCTCCGATGTTCTTAAGAATCGGCGCACGGCGACCCGATCTACTTCATTATCATCAACAATTAGAATTTTTAACTGGTTTAACATTGCCAATTTAAATCTGAATTTCATTACTGTCTGATCTACCCTGATAGAATACCTCGAATCGGGTTCCATGGTCAAGACATTTTCGAGGTCGATTCTTACAGCTTTTTTGATAAAGATGAAGTATAGCCTAATTGGCTATTGACGACCGAATCGTGACGACTGGCCCCCAAAACGAAAAATTAGTACCTCACTATTAAGATGACTGCCACAATCGGAAACAATACTTAGGGCTTGCTGAAAAAATCTAAAAACCTTGTTGGGTAAGACTTTTAGACTTTTTGTCAATCAAAAAGTACCAGGCATGGGAGTGATCAGGGGGAAAATTGAGGTACTTTTTCCCACACCCTGCCACCACCGAAAAACTTTTTGCCGCAAACCCTACTTAAACAAAATGACAATGCTTCAACAGAGCGCCTTCAAGTAGGGGATGATATTCTTTTTCGGAGATAGTATAGGTCCCAAATCTAGCCAGATGGGGATTTTGCATTTGGGCATCAAATAGACAGAAATCCCGTTCTCTAAGGTGTTCGACTAACTTGACCATGGCTACCTTAGAACCATCGGGAATTTTATAGAACATCGATTCCCCGATAAAAACCCCGCAAATTGCCAAACCTAAAATCCCTCCCGCTAATTGATCCCCTTGCCAAGTCTCGAAACTGTGGGCCCAACCGGCTTGGTGTAATTGCTGATAGATTTGGATTAACTCCGGGGAAATCCAAGTCAGCGAGCGATCGGCACAACCGGCACAAACCCCAGCAAAATCGCCGTTAATAGCCACGCTAAAGCGATTTTGATTCAAAACTCGTTTTAGGGACTTGGGATACCTAAAACGCCGATCTAGAGGGATAAGAGCGCGATTTTTACTAGAATACCAATCCAATCGCCCCCCCTCATCGGTCATGAGAAAGTAACCGCGTGCGTATCCTTGTATAATAGAGGCGGTATCCACGACTCCCCCCAAGAATTCAGTCTCGTAGCCTGATCATTCTCTAATTATGCCCGATCATCCCGCACCAATTCCACCTATTACTTTACCACCGATCGAAAATCCCCAACAGGAACAAACTTGGCTGCGCACCGCTTTGCATCGTTGGTTAGATGCAGAATTTATTCCCGAAGCTATTAATGAAACTATCGCTGAACGCGCTAGTCAAATTTTTCTGCGTCAGCGTTTGGAAGGAGAAAACGATCTCGGTAGCTTGGTAATTGCGATCGTTACCGAGATGCAGGCTTTTGATTTTCGCGAAAGTTTTTATAGTGAATTCGCCATCGCTAACGCCGTCAGTGATTTGATTTTAGATAGTTTAGGGATCGATCGCTGTTGTGGGCAAAGTTAGACAGTTTTTCTTTGTTATTGGAGTTTAATTTCTATTAGCTGCTCTGCTAATTTTTTTGTACGAATGGAGTACTGTTCATTTAAGAAGTTAACAAAATCTTCTTCGGGGTGTGCCACGACGATATTACTGTAGTTTTGGGCTAATTCCTTGAGATTGAGTTTTTGCCGCCAGGATTCCACATCGCCATCCCGAAATAATTGAAACTTAATTCGATCGTTAACTAAATAGGATAATGCCAAAAAGAAGCTAGGGGTATTATCGCTGATAACTATCGGCTTGGTCATGGAGTTTAAAACAGGGGCGATTTCTAGATTAGCTCCACTGGCTGTACCTCGTTGATCGTCTAAACCCGCATCAGGAGTTAACCCCAGAAATACACCAGATACTATACCTAGTAGCAGGAAAATTAGCAAGATTTGTTGTCCTAAATAGTGCAGCCAATTTTTTGGAGATTTTGAGCCGATATAACTAGCAATCAGGTAGGATATAGCCATCTGCATTGCCAGAAAAACCGGTAGATAATATCTAGCTTGTAGGGAGCGTATCGATGGTTTTAATAAATCAGGTACAATTTGAAACAGTGTCGGAACAACAATCAAAGTTATGAGAAATAACCAAACTTTCGGCGATGCGTATCGGATGAGATGATAAAGAGAATAAACCACTAACAATAATACTAATAAATGTAAAGCCGATTCTAATCTTCCGCTGCGGTGGAAGAAATCCACAAATACATGACCAGTATGAAGAAATAAGGTTTGAGATATTTCGATGATATTAGTCTTAAACTGTCGATAGTATTGGGTATTGCGATCAATTTTGTCTAGGTTGCTAAAAATCACGAATAGCCAAGGGCTAAATAAAACTAAGCTGCCAACAGCTGCCAATACATAGCTAACAACTGTTCTTGTAATTTTCAATCTCTCTAGAAGAATCACACATAAAGCTTGGGCGATGGCTAGGGAATAGGAGAATAAATGAGCATAAAAAGTTAGGGAGAGGCTCAAGCTATACCAGAGCCAACTTTTAAGCGTATTTTTACGGATTGCTCGTAAAAGAGCAATTCCTGATAAAAGAATTGTCAGCGTCCAGAAACTATATTGGGTAGCGTTTTGTGCCGAAAGTATCTGAAAGGGAGAAACAGCGAATAAAGCGATTGCTATCCAGCCCGTTAGCGAAGAATCGAATAATTCTAGGCACAACCAATAAAGGCAGGGAATGGCCAAGACGCTTAAGAAAATCGAGAAAGTTCTAGCTGAATTTGTCCAAGGAAATGCCCGCATCCAAAAGCGGTTCAACAAATTATAGAGTGGGGGATGCTCAGGATTACCAATTAAGGCCTGCATTGTATCATTCAGAGATGTTTCAAGATGCGGATATTGGAAACGCTGCAACTCTTCGACTCCAATAATATTTCCTATAAAAGCCTGCTCCCGCACCTCTTGAGTCGTGTATCCTGAAGAACGCATAATTCTTCGCACTTCATCGGCACTATAAACTTTTTGCTCTACATGAAAAAATCGCAATCCCATACCGATCACTAAAATAGTGATAATCAAAAACTTTCCGAAATTAGCGGCCGATTGATCAGGTAAATATTTTTTCTGGTCTATCATAAGTTTATTTGTCCGTAGGTCATCAATCAACAATAATTAATTGATAGTTGTTTGAAAAGTTTAATTGATTTCCAGCCCAGCGATCTCAGCGATCGTATAAGCGGGTCTGCCCTTAACTTCTTCGTAAATTCGACCGATGTATTCCCCTAATATGCCAATACTGATCAATTGTACTGAACCCAAGAAAAACACAGCGATCAAGATAGTAGCTAAACCGGTAACGGGAGAGTCGGGTTGCTGTAAGCGCCAGTAGAGAACCAGTAAAGCCATCAACAGGGCAATTAAAGCAGAAAATAAGCCTAAATAAGTGGAAAGACGCAGGGGAATCTTAGAAAAAGACACCAAGCTATTAATCGCTAAAGCGAGGGATTTTTTAAAAGTGTACTTGACTTCCCCGGCAAACCGGGGATCCCGCTCAAATTTAACAGCAGTTTGTCGGAAACCAATCCAAGCTCGCAAACCGCGAATATAACGATTCCGTTCTGGCATAGAATTTAATAAGTCCACTACCTGACGATCCATCAGACAAAAATCCCCCGTGTCCGCAGGGATATCCACGTCAGCTAATCGTCGCAGCAATCTATAGAAAACGTAGGCAGTTAGGCGTTTAAACCAACTTTCTTTTTTCCGTTTTGTTCTCTGGGCGTAAACCACATGATAACCTGCTTGCCAAGACTCAATCATTTTGGGAATCAATTCCGGTGGATCCTGCAAGTCGGCATCGAGGACAACAATAACTTGACCCCTAGCAAAATTAAGTCCTGCCGTTACTGCTGCCTGATGGCCAAAGTTACGAGCAAAGCTAATGTAACAGACCCTAGCATCTCTTTCCTGTAGTTCCCGCATTAAATTTAAGGAACGGTCCCGACTGCCATCATTGATCAGAATCAGTTCCACAGAATCATCTAAACTATCCATGACGTCACTGACACGGCGATAGAGTTCTGGAATGGTTTCTTCCTCGTTATAAATCGGGATAATTAGCGAGTATTTCGGCATTTTCGAGAGGTTGAACGGACAACAGCCGTGTTTTTATGGCGGCTGCTACGCTAAATATTCTGCCAAAGTATCCCTTTTGTCAACTTAATACATTACTGCTAGACAGTTCACGGGGGATTGCCTTAAGACGGACTTACGCCCAGCTTTTGGTCTTACATCCCCTCCGAAAGTTTTTATAGTGAATTCGCCATCGCTAACATCGTCAGGGATTTAATTTTAGATAGTTTAGGGATCGATCGCTATTGTGGCCAAAGTTAGACAGTTTTCCGCCGCTACTGGATTAAATTGCCAAGGAATGATCGAGCATTGCTTGCCGACGTAAACAATTCCAGTAGGCTGCATAGAGGTCTGTCTGTTGACCGCGCAGAGAAGCGATCGCAGGTGCGGCAGGAAAAGGCCAGAGACGATCAAAAACCACTTCTCGATGAGCCAGACGAAACTGCAGCAAATAAACAGAAGCAGGAGCCTGTAAATTATCGAGTAATTGCGCTGCCAGCCGATGTAAAGACTTAAGACTCTCTCTTTCTAGACTAATCGGTTGACTGTAGGCGTTGGGGATCATGCCTTCTCCGATTACCTCACCGTATTCTAAACCCTTAGATGTCACCGTGATCGGCAACCAAAGATCCCCAAAAGAAGAATCTCCCTGACTGGTTTTATAGTGCAGGGTATGGGCAACCCAAGTGCGTCTTTCCTCGATATCCCGACAAGCTTGATAAACTTTTTTACCAGGAAAATTCACCCAATTGGGTAATTGAATTGTTAAGGGACACCAGATTAGATTATTCTGGCTGGTTTTACCCGACTCCATTTTTGACCACAAAGAAGCCGTCCCCGTCACCTCCACCGCCAAGGATTTAGGAACCGCATTTTTTAAGGCAATCACCATCTTTTCGGTAACGGGCGATAGCCGAGACATCTGACCACTGGCTTGAGCTTCGGCATTAACGAGAATGATAACTTTGTCCATTTCTTCTTGTGGGTTGGGTGAACTTGAACGATCAGCGGTGAGGTTGGTTAAGAATGCGAACTGACTGGGGTTCAATGCTTCTGTAGTCGCCATGGCAAAAGCTATTTCTCTGGATTTTAGCGGATTATACAAGAGCGCAATTATTTTTTACGGATTTTTTCAACAACAACCAGCTTCGAGGCGGGATTTTTCTGCTCCCCCTCATAGAATACCTTAGATAATCAGTGATCAGTAATCAGTGATCAGCAATCAGTGATCAATAAACAGTGATCAGTGAACTGAAAACTCAACTCTGAATAACTGATCACCGATCACTGAAATTACTCGTCTTCAGCGAAAATAAAGCGAGTTAGTTCACTAGGATCGGGTTCAGGGCTAGATTCGGCAAATTTAACCGCTGCCTCGATTTCAGCTAGAATTTTCTCCTCGATTTCTTTTAATTCCTCTCTCGTGGCCAGATCTCGCTCGTAGAGGTAGGCGGCAAAGCGCGTGATCGGATCTCTTTCGCCCCAGAATTGTTTCTCGTCAGCACTGCGTAACTCGTCGGGATCTGCCAGAGAGTGACCCCGGAAACGATAGGTTAAGGCCTCAATTAAAGTCGGTCCTTCACCAGCGCGGGCGCGGGCCACAGCTTCTCTGGCGGCGGCATGAACGGCGACCACATCCATACCGTCCACTTCCACGCCGACCATACTAAAAACACTGGCTTTTTTATAGATTTCCGGTTGAGAAGTGGCTCGATCATGGGCCATACCGATCGCCCACTTATTATTTTCCACCACATAGATAATCGGCAACTTCCAGAGGGCGGCCATATTCAGACACTCAAAAAACTGGCCATTATTACTCGCCCCATCCCCGAAGAAACAGACCGTTACCTGATCGGCACTGGCATCACCCATGGCTTCGCGACGGTACTTACTTTGAAAAGCCGCCCCGGTTGCGACGGGAATCCCCTCGGCCACAAAAGCGTAACCCCCTAAAAGCTTATGTTCGGCGGAAAACATGTGCATGGAGCCACCCCGTCCTTTACTGCAGCCAGTAGCTTTGCCGAATAACTCCGCCATTACCTCTTGAGCGGGAACTCCGGCGCTGAGGGCGTGGACGTGATCGCGATAGGTGCTAGAAACGTAATCTTCTCCCTGACGCAAGGCTTTAATAATACCGCTAGATATCGCTTCTTGACCGTTGTAGAGGTGGACAAAACCGAACATTTTGCCCCGATAATACATTTCGGCACATTTATCTTCAAACATCCGCCCCAAAACCATATCCTCGTATAGGCGAAGACCTTCAGCTTTGGTAATAATGATGGAAGCAGGATTAAAGGTTGGTAAAGTACGTTCGGAAATCATAGGGTCTGTAGTATCATTTAGACAACAAAAAGGCAAGGGGAGAGGAAGCGGTAGATTTTTCGAGAATTCTGGCAGTGAATTTTTTGGTCTTAAACCAAGGGGTTCTTGGTATTTTCTCTCTCAAATCTAATCTTAGTCAGTCAGAGATTGGCTAGGATAAGATGGTATCTTGTTATTTTACTCGCTCCGCTCTCACTTACATCACTTAATTCACCTTAGATGTCGGCATTCCTCCCCCGTTACACCCTACGGGTTAGCGGCGGAGGAATGCCGACCAGTATAAAACGCGCGTAGCGCATCGACTCTAAATATGTTATGCTTCCTGTTGGTGAGTTTTTTGAGGCCGTGGAACAAGTCCTGACGCTAGTGATAAAGCTTCAAGTATGTAGCGAACAACAACAAGCGCTGTCCGATACCTGTACGGCTTTTGCGTCGGCTTGTAGCTGGATTAACGAGAACGTCAACCCCCAGCTGACTAACCGGAACTCGATTCAGGCTGTCTGTTATCAGGACGTTAAGGATCGGTTCGGATTGACGGCTAACCACGTTGTCAGAGCTTGCGGTCGGGTAGCGGCTAACCGTCTAACGGCGAAACAGAAGGGGAAGAAAGTTAAGAATTTCGCCCCGACAAGTTTCGATGGCGACGCTCGAACCTTCCGTTTCGTCGAGAAGGATTGGGCGATTACCGTTAGTACCACGGGAAAACGGCTAACCCTTCCCCTGAGAGCGAGCAATTACCATCGGGGAAAACTAACCGGACAGAACCCGACATCCGCTCAAGTCTGTTTACATCGTGACGGCGGTTGGTACGTCCACATCCAACTAAAATCGGAACCGCCGAAACCTATCAACGCGGATAACATTATCGGGGTCGATTTCGGCCGTCGTGACATCGCGGTAACATCAACCGATAAATCGTGGTCGGGGGAGGGCATCAAGGAAACGAGGGATAAATACAGTCGTGTGAGGTCTTCTCTGCAAAAGAAAGCGTCTCAAGGCACTAGATCCACCAGGCGTAGGTGTCGGGAGATCTTGAAACGGCTATCGGGGCGGGAGAGAAGATACCAAGCGCACTTAAATCATGTAATCAGTAAAGCTATCGTTGCCGAGGCAAAATTAACTAACTCGATTATCGCTATTGAAGACCTAACCGGTATTCGAGAGAGAACCAACCAACAACCACGAAATAAGACCGAGAGAAGACGGTCTAACTCTTGGGCTTTCTATCAACTTCGACAATTTCTCGAATACAAAGGCATCAAGGAAGGGGTTGAGGTTATCGCGGTCAATCCACGATATACCTCTCAAACCTGTCATTGTTGCCTACATATCGGAATTAGAAGCGGTAAATCGTTTAAGTGTAGTAATAAGACTTGTGGTTGGATTGGTGACGCAGACGCAAACGGTAGCAAGATGATTAGACTTTTGGGGCTGAGTGTAATCCAGCCCAGAGAGCCGAATTTATTGGCTTGCCCGATAAGTTTAGGGTTACAGAAAGCTCCCGTTAAGCTGACGCTTTAACGGGAGTAGATTACTAAGGACTCTCCAGAGTTGAGGTACAGCTAACCGTGCGAATTCCTCTCGACTACTACAGGATATTGGGAATCCCCTTTCAGGTGAGTGCCGAGCAGATTGATTTGGCCCACGCCGACCGGGGACGGCAATTGCCACGTCAAGAATACAGTCAAACAGCGATCATTGCCCGTCAGCACTTGTTAGATGAAGCTTACCAAGTGTTAAGTGCTGCGGATCGCCGTCGTGATTACGATGCCCAATTTTTCGACCCCAATCCCTTGCTTCTCAACCCAGAAAGCAGCACCGAAAACCTAGATTCTCACGGTGGGGAAGTGACCGCCGCTTCCCCGGAATATCTCACTCCCCAGATTACCATTGCCCCCGCCGATCTGGTGGGAGCTTTGCTCATCCTGCAAGAGTTGGGAGAATACGAGTTAGTGATTCGTTTGGCCGAAACTTATCTAGATTTAGAGCCAACTACTCGCCCAGACATGATCTTAACCTTGGCTTTGGCCTACGGGGAATTAAGTCGGGAATATTGGCAGGATAAAAATTATGAACAGGCGGCCAGCACCGCGGCCAAAGCCCTGACTTGCTTGGAACAAGAACAAATGTTCACGCAAGTGGCCAGCGAGATTCGCCATGATTGCGATCGCTTGCGTCCCTACCGGATTCTGGAATTGTTATCCCAAGAAAAAAAACCTAGTCTTGCCCGTCAGCGCGGCTTAAATCTCTTGGAGGAGATTTTGGCCGCTCGCGGCGGCATCGATGGCCAGGGCGACGATCGCTCTGGGTTGGGGGTGGATAATTTTTTACGCTTTATTCAACAGTTACGGGTTTATTTAACTCAGGCCGAACAGGAGAAAATCTGGGCAAAAGAGGCACAACGCCCCTCGGCGGTGGGTAATTATCTGCTAGTCTATGCCTTGATCGCCCGCGGTTTCGCCCAAAAACAACCCGCCGCTATTGTCGCAGCCAGCGAGCGCCTGCAGCAATTACAAAAACATCAGGATGTCTCCCTAGAGCGATCGATCTGCGCCCTACTGCTCGGTCAGACGGAACGAGCAAGCACAATTTTAGAAAAAAGTCAAGAGCAAGAAATATTAAATTATATTAAGGAACAATCCGGGCAATCTGCCGATCTTTTACCCGGGCTATGTCGTTACGGTGAGCGTTGGTTACAAACAGAAGTTTTCTGCCATTTTAGTGATTTAGTCGAGCGGAAAGCCTCACTCAAAGAGTATTTTGCCGAGGAAGAAGTACAAAATTATTTAGAAGAATTGTCAGGGTTTCCTGACGAAAAAGTTCCCGTGTCGGTTCGAGAAAAGGCCAGCGAACCCTTAGAATCGGAAGTAAATGTTCTGAAAACCCACACCCCCCCCACCCATTTAAACCCAGTGCTAGGAGCGACACCGATGAGGGAATCCGCTTATTCTTCTTCCCAGTCTCGTCCCCAAAACCCGTCGTTAGCTAGAGTTAACGGTGAGCGGACAAGCACTGCTGTACCCACCCTGAGAGCCACCGCTCAGGGGGAAACTCTCACCCCCTATACTCAGGGCAGTGTAGTGGTGACAGCAGCCTATCGTCAACCGGCACTTAATCCCCCTCGTCGTCGTCCCAGTCGCTCCCGTCCCCCAGCAGCGGGCAACTCCGGGCCGGCAGCCTTAGAAACGGTAAAAACTGCCGTAGTCGCACCGAAACGGAGACGACCGGCCCGCAGAAAACTGCGACTCGATCGAGTGGCGATATTAGGGGTAGGATTAGTGGGAACGCTCGCAGTTTTAGCCCTGGGGGTAAAGGCAATTGTCGATAGTCAATCTCCTTTGGCAGCCTTGCAAGGGGAACAGTTACCGATTTCTTTAAATACTCCCATACTAGAAATTCCTTCGGCTAATGCGGAAGTGATGGCAGGGATTCCCTTAGACAAGGAAACGGCCAAGGAGACGATTCAAGCTTGGTTAGGGGCAAAATCGGCGGCTTTTGGCAGTGAACACCAAAAAGAGCAATTGAAGGAGATTTTAACGGGTTCAGCCTTGGCAATTTGGCAAAAACGAGCGGCGGCTTTACAGGGAAATAACTATTGGCGCTACGATCATCAAGTGGATGTGCGCTCAGTTACTAATAATACGAAAAATCCTAATTTAGCGACGGTGGAAGCGATAGTAAACGAAAAGGCCATGTATTTCCATAATGGCAAGGAAATTGTCAATCGTTCCTATAATGAGTCCTTGAACCTGCGCTATGATTTGGTACGGCAAGGAGATAAATGGTTGATCGAAAAAACCCAAGTCTTACCGCTCAACTAAACTTACTCAAACTTACTTAAAAGTCTGAAAGCTTAGTCATTCGTAGTGGGTCAAGCACTGAGCGGATTAAACGGCAAACCCTTTATTCCCTGGTCAATGACATCAGGAATTACTTTTCTAATGATGTTAAATGCCCCATTGACATCGGCATTTAACAACTGATTTGTTGCCATTTTATACAGTCCCCTAGTTAACCTTTTTCCCTTAAATAATGGTTTTTCTTCACCATATTTAGGGTCTGCTGAATAATGGTAAAACCCTTTTAAAATAAAGCTTTTGACCTGTTAAAGTCCGATGTTCATGCTGCGAAAATAGGATTGGGACTTTCAAAAACCTTGCATTNNNNTACATCGCTTGGTACAAAAAACAAGGGCAACAAAGCCTGAAACGACCGGCTACTGACTCGGAGACTCCTGACTCCTACCACCACCGAAAAACTTTTTCAGCAGACCCTATTTAGGTAACTCATCCCTATCTAAAGCACTGGATTGTGAGGTATAGGATTCTTCGGTTATTATGACTTTTATTCCTTTTAATTGAGCTTTATAGGTTAACATTTCTATTAATCTATGATGAGGAATATTGACCAATTGTTGATTATTCCTTTTTCCTAGATTAAGAGATTGTTTTATCCGCTCATTATGCCCAATTATTAATGTCCCTATTTGATGAATAATACACCAATCTATTACTCTTTTACTGGCTGTGTGTAGATAATTTTCTACTCGACAGTTTCGTTTATGGGTTAGGAGTATCAATCTCTTAGATGAGGGTTGATTATTTTGGGTTTTCAGTTGAGTTTGTAAGCGGGAACGTTGTTTGTTGTAGAAGGTGTTAATTGCTTTTAAGTATCTACCATTTACCAAAAGAGGTGCTACACCTGTTTGATTTGTAGTTACAGTCATTAAGTTATTAACTCCTAAATCTACCCCAGCTATCTGTTGTTTATCTGTGGTTTCCGACCGTCTTTCATAGACTATTTCAATGACATAACAGCTACTTTTGGGGACAATTCT
>VYLG01000092.1_pt1 | contig 28351 bp, 29 predicted proteins | sample 5114351 | NCBI WGS metagenome assembly VYLG01 (sample SAMN12291798, study PRJNA351875) | freshwater metagenome | isolation source: freshwater lake | place: USA: Michigan, Kent Lake | collected 2013-08-15
GAAACTCTCGCACCTTTAAGCAATGATCCCATCGTCATGCTCAGCGCAGTCCCCTGAACATGATCAACTCAGCCCTAAACCGGCTACATCATGACGCCGCTGTTACACCACGCCGTGGGACACGATCCCTATGCTTGTTCCAACTAAAGATTTTGACGGGTAATGCAGAGCTTCTTAGCAATTATGGCGCAACCAAGAACCATTGGGGCGAAATTGAAAGCTAATAGCTACGAACAAGGCAAACAAATGTGATCAGCCCGGGCAATCCATACCGGGGTTGAAGCTATCGCCCATCCTCTTATCGCGACCATAAATATCTGGATGATATTCAATGACGTCACCCTCGGACATATCAGCTGTAAAATAAGTAACATAGACAGGTATAGGTGCAGGCAGCGGTAGGGTCGCTGTCAGACCACTTTCTACCAACCGATCAACCGGGCGACCCAATAGCCGCGACGCAAAGCCAAGTGCGTTGCCAACCCGCATGCAGCCATGACTAAATGCGCGCACTTGCATGTTGAATAGCGCCTTATTCGGTGTGTCGTGAAGGTACACATCGTAGTGGTTGGGCATAGCGAGCTTTATGCGGCCGAGCGAATTTGTCGAGCCAGGGCGCTGGCGATATGATCCGTTACTCCAAACATAGCCACGTCGCCGCGCCTCCTGCGGATTGATGCGGACTAAGCGACCAACGCTTTCGGTCACAATGCTTTGGGGTACATTCCACCAAGGATTGACAGTTACTCCTGTGACTTCGGCTTCAAATATGGGGGTCGGCGTGGTTGGCTTGCCAACAATAACCCGCCATCTTTCGACAATCTGCTCATTCTCTCGCAGGCTTACTTCAAAGCCCGGTATATTGACGAGGAGGTAGCGCGCTCCAAGATTGAGTGGTAGCCAGCGCCATCTATCCATATTTCGGGCAAGTATCGTGCGCTGTCGTGGATTGGTCTCAATGCCATAAGCCAAGCGTAGCGCCTCGTAGTCGGGGGTTTTGGGACGCAACGCCCTGAAGAAGGGGTTCACGTCACCTTGGGCAAGAGCCGTGGCAAGCAAGGCTTCCATATCTATCTGGGCATCATTTGTAGCAATATTCCAACCTCGTCGTTGCGCTGGTGTCGCGCAGCCAAGTAAATGAAGCCGTCCCAATTTGAGCGCTTGGCTAGTCGCAATTTGGTTGACCAATACTGAATTGTCTGCCGCGAGCGCGTGGCCGAAACTTGGGTCATCAGATAGGCACAGGCCTTCTTTAGGTGCAGCGTCGATCCACGCAGCCAGCTGGCCAAGGGTGGTTGGCGTCCAAACCATAGAATTTGGATCGGGAGCCGCCGCCGCTGAACAGAGACAGAAGGCGACAAACGGCATGAGTTGTTTTTTCATAGCGCCTGTTTTCAGGAAACCTCGGCTTGGGGGCAATCAGGTCTATTACTTAGGCCCTAGCTCCTCTGGCTAAAGGTAAATACGTGGCAGAACAAATCTTGTATTGTGCAAACAGTGTGGCTGCTTCAATATACAGGTCAGCATTTACGTGGGGAGGGTGCATCGTTTGGATATCGCCAAAAATGACCTACTCTTTGAAGAACGCGCCTACCTTGAAGCGATCCGTGATGCCGTGGGTGACGGATTGACGATTTTGACCTTAGATTTAGAGGTGTTGAAGGCAAACGATGCATCCTTGCAACAAGCTGACGCTGAAAATGCACAAGAAATCTCGACCAAGGGTGTTTTACAAATGATCCACCCAGCAGATCGCAACATATTCAAAACATGTTTTGATGCCGTGGTTCGTGGCGATGCCGATGCCATCGGCAAGCCAATGTACTTGCGCAATCATTCGATTTTAGGCAGGCAGAAGCCTTTGGTGTGTTCTTTGGCCCCTATCCGCAACCGAGCTGGCGTTGTTGTTGCTGTCGCTGGATTGAGCCGTTCTGATGAGCTTGTTCATCATCAACGTTCAACCATTGCTGACAGTGACGCTATGCTGAGCGCAATCTTGGCAACCGTTCCAGACGCAATGGCCGTTATTGATGAATGCGGGAGCATAGAATCGTTTAGTGCCGCCGCCCAAACACTCTTTGGTTACACAGAAGCGGAAGTGTTGGGCCGCAATATCAGCATGCTGATGCCCGAACCTTATCGAAGCGCACACGATGGCTATTTGCAACGCTATCTGCAAACCGGCCAAAAGCGCATCATTGGGATCGGGCGGGTCGTCGAAGGGCAGCGACGGGACGGGACTGTGTTTCCGATGGAGTTGAGCGTTGGCGAAGCCCGCACAAGTGAACACCGGGCCTTTACCGGTTTCATTCGTGATTTGACCCGTCGATATGAAACGGAGGCAAAATTGCAAAAGGTTCAAGCTGAACTTATCCACGCGTCCCGCTTAACCGCTGTGGGGACACTGGCTTCGGCCCTTGCCCATGAGCTCAATCAGCCGCTCACCGCGATTGCCAATTATACCGCTACCGGTCGCGATATGGTGGGCGACGATAGTCTTCAAACGCAGGATATGCTGCGCGAGGCACTCGATGAAGCCGCAAAAGAGGCCGTTCGCGCCGGGCAAATCGTGCGCCGTCTGCGCGATTTTGTGTCTAAAGGTGAACTTGATGCGCAAATCTTGTCGTTGGGCAAACTCATCAATGATGCCACAGCTCTTGGACTCGTCGGTGCGCGCGAACAATCAGTAGAATGGTGGATCGACATCGCTCCTGACGTCGATAATGTGCTCGCCGACAGGGTTCAAATTCAGCAGGTAATGGTCAATTTGATGCGTAATGCGATTGAAGCCATGCTAATATCGCAGACCAAACATCTGGTTATCAGCGCGCGCAGCCATAAGCAAAATCAGGTCGAAATTTCAGTGTCAGATACAGGTCACGGCCTCTCGGACGAAATGACCGAGCAGCTTTTTCAACCCTTTATCAGCACCAAACCCGATGGCATGGGCCTAGGCTTGTCAATATGTAGGACTATCGTTGAAGCCCACGGGGGTAAGCTGAGCGTGGCACCGAACCCTGTTGGCGGCACCATATTCACCTTTACCTTAACCCGTGTTTCTAGGGAGAGCGAAAATGAGTTCTGACAAGCTTGTTCACATTGTCGATGATGACGACGCCGTGCGCCGCTCTGTGGCTTTTATGTTGAAATATGCAGGATACAACGTAAAATATTACAGTTCAGGGGTGTCGTTCCTGAAAGATGTAAAGCACGCCGAGCGCGGTTGCGTATTATTGGACGTTCGAATGCCTGAAATGGACGGTCTTCAGGTGCAGCAGGAGATGGCCAATATCGGTATCGATATGCCCATTGTAATACTTACAGGTCATGGCGACGTTGCTTTAGCGGTTAAGGCGTTGCGCGCAGGGGCGGTCAATTTCATAGAAAAGCCATATGAAAAAGACGTCTTGCTTTACGCGATCGAAGAAGCTCACGCCCGCTTGGATCGTAGCCATGACAAGGACTTGAAGGCCATTGAGGCACAAATCCGGTTGGCCAGTCTAACGGGTCGCGAGCGAGATGTGCTCGATGGTCTTATTGTAGGGAACCCTAATAAAACCATAGCTTTCGATCTTGGCATATCCCCCCGCACGGTTGAGATTTACCGTGCGAATATGATGGAGAAACTGCGTGTACGCAGCCTGTCTGAAGCATTGCGGATTGCCTTTATCGCAGAAGATGCTGACGGGCCAAAGGCTTAATGGGAGCGGTGCGTTAGAAGGCGCTACTCAGGTTGAATACGGAATGCGCGGCACCTGAAATATCCGCTAGTTGTCAATCTCCAAAAGCTTTGGTGGAGATTATGATCATGATTGGCAGACGGACACTTCTTATTGCCCTTGGGTTGGGACTCTCAGCGTGTGCAACACAAACGCCTTATCAGCCAGAAATTCCGGGGGGCCGTGTCCATGGTGGCTATTCTGAAGTTCGCCTCAGCACTAATCGCTTTCAGGTCACATTTGACGGAAACACACTCACATCGCGCGAGCGGGTGGAGGCTTATCTCCTCTTCCGCGCTGCCGAACTTACAGTTCAAAATGGCTTTGATTGGTTCCGTATGGAAGACCGCTCGACGCAGCGAGATCGGCAAACTTACGAAGAGCCCCGCTATCACCCTTCACACGACTATAGCCACTGGCGGCCCAATTGGCGCTATTATCGCAGGCAGCACGGTTGGCGTAACTGGGACCCTTATGGGCGTGATCCGTTCTGGGCCGATGACCGCACGATCATCACGGTTGAGGAGTTTGAGGCGCACGCCCAAATCGTGATGTTTAGAGCCCCAATCCCTGCTGGCGTCACCGCCTTTAACGCGCGCACGGTGATTGATGGTTTAGGATCATCGATTGAAAGACCGCAATGACGACAGTGTCGCTTTGCAGTCCAAACAAGTCACGCTACTTCGACTTTAGCTTATTGAGGCCAATCGCTTTCAATGCAAGCCGCTCGTAAAAGGGTTCGGTTTCGCCTCTGCGGATTTTGCGCAGAAAGTATCTTTCAAAGATGACCTTTGCCAAATGCACCCATCGGCCTTGAGAGGACCAACTGACGTTACGCGGAGGGATCTGTGGCTGAGCGATAAAGGCGACACCACCGTCGCCAAAATCAGCAAGGCACAAAGCGTTCCAAGTGGCTTGTGCCGTTGGTGGGCGATTATCCAAGAGCGCTACCAAATTTTGTACGATGGCGGTGACCATGCTCTCAATCATAAAGCCCGTTTTGGGAACCCCAACTGGCACTGGTGTTGGCCCCATAGGCGGAATGGCGACGCATACACCCAGTGCAAACACGTTCGCGAAAGCTTTGCTGCGTTGGTGTTGGTCAACAAGCACAAAGCCGCGTGGATTGGTGAGACCTTCGATCCCGAAGATTGCTGGAATACCTCTAAAAGCTGGCAGCATCATTGAAAAATAAAAGGGCAGCGCGTGGGTTGCCGCGATTGTCCCATCAAATGCGACCTCTTCCACATGCATAATCCCCTCTTCCAGCGATGTTGTACGCGCATTGGTAATCCATTTTATGTGGCGATTGCGGAATTCGCTTTCCAAGAGGGACTTCGTGTCGCCGACACCATCCAGCCCAAGATGGCCGATATAGGGTTCGGGCGTCACGAACATCATCGGCACACGGTCGCGGACCTTTCGGCGGCGCAATTCTGTGTCAATCATCATCGCAAATTCATAAGCCGGGCCAAAGCATGACGCCCCTTGCGCGGCACCAATGATCACGGGGCCGGGGTCGGCAACCAAGCGATCAAAAGCGTCCGCTGCCAAGGCCGCGTGAGCTGTTTGGCAAACAGAAACGCTAAAACCGCCATGTGGTCCTAGGCCCTTGATCTCATCAAAGGCTAGGTCTGGTCCCGTCGCAATGACAAGATAGTCATAGTCGACGATGTTACCGTCTTTCAGTTCTATCTTGTTTTGATCAGGCAAAACCCGCTTTGCACCTGTGGACAAAAATCCAATATGTTTGCGGTCAAAGATAGGGCGCAATTCAACTTGAATGGCCTCAGGCTCGCGCCATCGCAGCGCCACCCAAGGGTTAGACGGCACGAATGAGAAATGTCCGCTGTCGGAAATAACTTGAATGCTGGCACGTTCGCCAACGGCATGCTGAATCTCAAAAGCCGCAGTCGTGCCGCCCAGTCCAGCGCCTAGAATGACAATGTGTGGCTTAGCTTTAGAGGTCGTTGGCATGGCTAATCCGTTCTTTCAAAAGACTCCCATTGTCACCGCCAACCCGGCAAGCCGCCATAAGGAATAGACCTGAGGAGCTGGCTCAGGGCAATTGCGTATTCCGTCTTTTGCTCCATCCTCCTAACTATAGCTTAGACAAAGTGAGGAGACCCCGGTGCCTAAAGACCTATATCTCAACCGCGCAAGTGATCAAATCCATGCGGCACGGCGGGCTGGCGAGCAGCGTGTCGTCGTGAAAGCTTATTTTGACGAATCGACCTTTACAGCAAGCTATGTTGTTCATGATCCTGTGACGCGCAAAGCGGCAATTATCGACAGCGTCTGTGATTTCGATCAACCATCTGGCCGCACGTCATTCACTTCTGCGGATGTCATGATTTCCTATATCAATGACCAGGGGCTTACGATTGATTGGATATTGGAAACCCATGCTCATGCAGACCACCTTTCTGCCGCTCCTTATTTACAAGAGAGGCTTGGTGGCCAAATCGCAATTGGTGCGCAGATCATTACAGTACAGTGTGTATTTGCAAAGATATTTAACGAAGGGCAAAACTTCGCTATCGATGGCTCTCAGTTTGACCGACTGTTTGTTGACGGTGACGCTTTTTCGCTTGGAGATATCCCCGCCATCGCATTGCATGTGCCCGGCCACACGCCCGCTGATATTGCCTATATTATCGGCGACGCCGCCTTCATCGGCGACACCATGTTCATGCCAGACTATGGCTCGGCGCGGGCGGATTTTCCCGGTGGAGATGCGCGTCAATTATACAGATCAATGCGCCGCCTGATGGCACTACCTGATGAAACACGCGTCTTTCTGTGTCATGACTATAAGGCCGCTGCGCGCAAAGAGTTTGCTTGGGAAACCACGATTGCTGCGCAGCGAACTGGCAATATTCATGTTCATACCGGCGTTGGTGAAGATGACTTTGTTGTCATGAGAACCAAGCGCGACGCGACGCTAGGTATGCCTCGCCTGATCCTGCCCTCCATTCAAGTCAACATTCGTGCGGGCCGCTTTCCACAGGCCGAAAGCAACGGCATTCGCTATCTCAAACTCCCCCTCAACGCACTTTAAGGCTCTAAAATGGAACCCATACCATATCTCGTCTCGCTCGCTGGTGGTCTTTTAATCGGAACAGCCGCCGCACTTTTCTTGTTGATAACGGGCCGAATTGCGGGCGTCAGCGGCCTTGTGGCTGCTGCCACAGGAATAGCTGAAAGTGGACCACCTTGGTGGCAGGCTGCGATGTTTGTTATTGGCATGCCGTTAGGGGCTTGGTTAATCTCTGGCTTTGTCCGGCCAGTCGATATCAATGTGACCTCGTCCCTGCCATTGTTGATCGCAGGGGGCTTGCTGGTTGGCATTGGCACAAGGCTTGGCAATGGCTGTACCAGTGGGCACGGCGTTTGCGGGATTGCAGGGCTTTCCCCACGATCACTTGCCGCCACCGCGACCTTTATGGCGGCGGGTTTTGCGACCGTTTACGTGATGCGTCACCTGGTGGGGGGATAGGTTATGCGTATTCCCATCGCTTCGCTGATCACGGGCAGCATCTTTGGTGCGGGCCTAGCTTTGTCCGACATGATCAATCCAGCGCGCGTGCTTGCTTTTCTCGATTTGGCGGGCGCGTGGGACCCGTCGCTTGCTTATGTCATGGGTGGGGCGATTTTTCCTATGGTTATTGCGTTCCCGCTCTCCAAGCGCATGCGCACGCCGTTGTTTGAAGACAGTTTTTTCATTCCTGAAAATCGTATCCTAGACAGCCGACTGATCATCGGGGCCACTCTATTTGGCATAGGCTGGGGCTTAGCCGGCTTTTGCCCAGGCCCTGCGATTGCAGGGCTTGTTCTGGGCACTTGGCAAATCTGGCTCTTTGTTGGAGCTATGTTGGTTGGCATGGTGATCCACCGCATCGTGACAACGCCACTATGGCAACCGGGGGCTAAAAAATCCTAATGTCGAAGTTGGCGCGCTATTTTCCCATACTCGATTGGGGTCGCCACTATGGTCGCGCAACATTTACCAATGATCTGATGGCCGCGCTAATTGTTACGGTGATGTTGATCCCGCAAAGCTTGGCCTACGCTTTACTGGCTGGTCTGCCTGCACAAGTGGGTCTTTACGCCTCCATCTTGCCTTTGTTCGCTTACACGCTGTTTGGAACTAGCCGCGCCTTAGCGGTTGGCCCCGTAGCGGTTGTTTCCCTTATGACTGCGACAGCGCTGGCCCCAATTGCGGCGCAGGGTACACCTGAATATTTAACGGCCGCTCTCACACTAGCGCTGCTTTCGGGACTTATTCTGACCGTTATGGGCGTCCTGCGGCTTGGTTCTCTCGCCAATCTGCTTTCCCATCCTGTGATATCGGGGTTCATAACGGCAAGCGGGATTCTCATTGCAATCAGCCAACTGAAGTCCGTGCTTGGGATCAAGGCAAGTGGTGAAACGCTGCCAGAACTCCTTCAACAGCTCGTGGCCAATTTGGGCGACACCAATATGGCGACACTGGTGATAGGCATTACCTCAACAGCCTTCCTCTTTTGGGTACGATAGGGGCTCAAGCCTTTGCTGATACGCTTTCGATTAACGCCGCGATCGGCAGAACTATTGGCGAAGGCAGGGCCAATTTTTGCCGTGGCCGCGTCTATTTTGGCCGTCACTGTGTTGGACCTCGAAGCTAAAGGTGTCAAGACAGTAGGTATTATTCCCCAAAGCTTGCCGCCGCTGACGCTGCCCGTTTTTGATGCCGGCTTATGGTCACAAATGTTCGTACCAGCACTATTAATCAGCCTGATTGGTTTTGTTGAGTCTGTTTCGGTTGCCCAAACGCTTGCTGCGAAGCGGCGTCAACGCATAGCGCCAAATCAAGAGCTGATAGGGCTTGGCACCGCCAATCTCGCGGCAGCATTTTCAGGTGGCTACCCGGTCACGGGCGGGTTTGCACGCTCTGTCGTCAACTTTGACGCCGGAGCAGAGACCCCTGCAGCAGGCGCGTTTACCGCAATTGGGATAGCGGTCGCTTCGCTTTTCTTGACGCCCCTCCTCGCCTCGTTGCCGATTGCTACATTGGCAGCAACCATTATCGTCGCGGTTCTCAGCCTTGTGGATTTCAAAACGCCGCGCACCATTTGGCGCTATTCCAAAACAGATTTTGCCGCACTCGCGACAACTGTCATCTTCACTTTAATACTTGGAGTAGAGCCAGGAGTCATTGCCGGGGTGACACTGAGCCTCGCTCTTTTAGTCTGGCGATCGTCTCGGCCTCACGCCGCTATTGTTGGGCGCGTCGAAGGCACAGAGCATTTTCGCAACGTGAACCGCCATGATGTCATCACTCTGCCCAATCTGCTAACGATCCGTGTCGACGAAGCTTTGACCTATTTGAATGCCCGCTGGCTTGAAGAGTTTGTATTGGAGCAAGTGGCCCAACGCCCCGAGTTGCATTATCTCATTCTAATGTGCTCAGCTGTAAATGCAATCGATGCATCGGGGCTGGAAAGCCTTCAAGCCATCAATCACCGCCTAAGCGATAGTGGCATCATATTCCATCTTACTGAAGTCAAAGGGCCGGTTATGGATGGTTTGAAGCGCTCGGAATTTCTGGGCGATTTGACTGGGGAGGTGTGGCTCTCTCAAAATGAAGCCTTCAATGCCATTGCCAAAAGTAAGAGCTAAGCAAGTTGCGATATTGGTTCACGAAGCAATAAAATGGATCGTGCCAGAGTGATTGGCACGGTCCACACGGTGAGGGGAATATCTACGAGTCAGAAAGCTCAATCATTGAAATTGAGCTACCAACAATCAAAAGACAACGACAATACTGTTTTCAACTCGGTTTACGCCAGGAGCGGCCCATGCTGCGCTCTCAGCCAGTCGGCGCTCATAACTTGAATGCACTTTCCCGCTGAGTTTGACGGTGTCGCCATCGGCCGAGACGGTGATTGTATCGGCATCCAGATCAGCGGAACGTTCTAGCGCCGCCACAATACGATTGCGAATGTCAAACGACGAAGCCGCAGACTTTACACTGATGGTATCGGCTACTGCTTTCACCCCGCCAATCCGAGAGGCTGCTTCTTTGGCGGCTTGGCGCTGGAAATGAAAATCAACTTTACCGCCAAGTGTGACCCAACCGTGTTCTACTTTGACTGTTATTTTATCGCTTGGAATGAGCACGTTCCAATCAAAGAGATCGAGGATACGCTTGGCGATCTCTTCGTCGGCCGTTTTTGGCTGGCTTGGGAGGCGAACTTCGATCTCCTCGGCAATGCCGCGAACGCCCTTAACCCTACGTGTGGCCTCCTCGGCTGCAAGCTTGGCTGAGTAAGTGTTTACATGGCCAGAAAGGGTAACAACGCCGTCTTGAGCGGAGACCCCAATATGGGCGTGGTCCACTTTTGGCTCCCAATCCAACTCGTCCATCACATCCTTTTGTAGCTTACTGTCGCTCTTCATGACATTTCTCCGAAATCGGCAAAAGCGATCTTGTATCGCTCATTTAGAAACAATGGCGGGAAAGACTATCGGCGTAAATTCGGAATGTTCCCTAGGTGCATTTCCTTAGAATCACGCGGAGTTTCGTCGTGATTGAAGTGGCACAGTTACGATGTGGACACTGATGATAATCCAAGCCTAGAAGCCTTCTGCTTGTTTCATTGCGCGCGAAAGAGAAGCAACCGCGCTTTGTCGCGCAGCGTCGCTTGGCAATGCGCGCAATCGTTTCGCTATGCTAGATTCGAAGACAGCAAAGTCGGCGGTCCAGTCGGGTGGATTGGTTTGCATTTGCACATCAGTTCGCGCTTCGACGGTCTTATTAGGTCCTTGCCCAGGGGTCAAGTTCCATGTTTCCCCTAGCGTGGGAGTGATGACGTAGGGCGCAACCGCGTTGTCGCTTAGATCTTTTGCCAAGGTAGTGAGTGCCGGGCCTTCGCCATGAACCAGAAAGACAGAGCTTGAAATTGGCCCGTGCTGGGTGATCCATTTCAGCAATTCTGGGCGATCCGCGTGCGTGGAATATGTCTCAATCATGGCAATATCGGCGCGGACAGGAACGTCGTGGCCCGAAATGCGGACGTGCTTGGCGCCGTCCCTCAACAATGCACCCAATGTACCTGCGACTTGATAGCCGACCAGTAATACGCGCGACTGGGATAATGGCAAGTTGTTGAGCAAATGGTGACGAATGCGCCCACCCTGACACATACCAGACCCCGCGATGATGATCGCACCGCTCATCTTTTCGAGCCGTTTAGACTCGTCAACAGTGTGGGTGAACCCGATATTGGGCACAGACATCAGGTCAAAACCACCATTGCGATAGCGCTGCGTTGCCCGGGTCACAAGTTCAGCAAGCGGGCTATCGACAAAGACATTGACGGGTTTGAGGCGCTTCGCCGCAAATAAAGCCAACAAATCTTCTAGAATAACTTGAGTGCGTTCAACGGCAAAAGACGGGATTAGCACATTGCCGTTTCTAGCCAACGTTTCCTCGACATAATGCGCCAATTGCTCGCGTCGATCTGTGATCAGGAATGGTTCGCGTGTGCGATTGCCATAAGTGGACTCACAAATTACATAATCAAAGCCGCCGACCTCAACGCCGGGACATTGAGCTAAAGAACCACTTCCAATGTCGCCCGAGAATAAGATACGATTACCGCCCAGTTTTAACTCAACTGAGGCCGAGCCGACGATATGGCGGGCATCCCAAAACCGAAAACCATCGCCGCCGCCAAGATCATTCCATTGACAAAACGGGGCATGCGCGACCTTATTCGTTGTCTTGCTGACGTCGCTGGCCGAGTAAAGCGGGATGAATGGTTTGGTCCCCTTTCGGTCGGGCCGACGGTTTCGTCGCGTGGCGTCACCAGCCTGTATTTTCGCTGAATCAAGCAGAAGTGGCTCGAGAATTCCTGCTGTTGGTGGCGTTGTCCAAATGGTCGCCTTGCATCCACTGGCCACCAGATAGGGTAAGCGACCACTGTGATCCAAGTGAGCATGTGTCAACAGCACTGCGTCAATCTGCTTGACGTCAAAAGGTAGCGGCTCGTGATTGAGAGCCTCCAGTGCGCGACTGCCTTGGAACATGCCACAATCAACCAGAATGGTTTTTCCATTCCCCTTGATTACAAAGCAAGACCCTGTGACGGTTCCTGCGGCACCGTGAAAGCTAATCTCAATTGGCTGAGCCATTGCCCCTTTATCCATGAATATTCTGGACCGGAAAGACACTAGTCATCATTTGGTTCCCTCTAGGCTTCAAATGCCTATCTTGGCATTGCTGTAACTCTTGGGACTAAATGTAGCGGGGGTGGAATCGCATAAACATAAGGGGAAGTACTGAGGTGGAACTTTTTCCTTCAACCACTGACGCTATCCAAGGTCCGACGCAACGATGCGGTTCGAAGTCGTTGCCCTCCTTTGTCCAAGGAACATGTCGATGATGTACCCTGTCAAAGCTGGTAAAAGGGCGAGGCCAAAAATTGGCGGAAACCATGCAATCGGCGGGGGGGCCAACTTAAACAAGTTAGCGATTTGTGGCACGTAGAGCGTACCCAAAAGGATCACCATTGTAGCTAAAACAACACTTACGACCACTTTTTGATTAAAGGGCTTCATCTCAGACATACGCAAAACCGAGTCCCACAAAGCGAGAAGCACATTGCCGACCACCAGCCCCGCGAATGCTCCACCGCGGGCTTGTTCGACAGACCACCCCAAACGCGGTGCTCCCGCAAATATGAATAGGCAAATGGCTAATAAAGCGGCTCCTTGCAAGAAGGATTTGATAATTTCTAAGCGCCCTAGAAGCCGTTGCCCAATGGCTCTTGGAGGCCGCAGCATCGCCCCTCGTTCGCTGGGCAGCGCTTCGTAAAGAACTGACGCAATGGGGTCGACCAGAAGCTCCAAGGTAACGATGTGCATAGGCAGGAGTGCCGGCGGCAATCCCAGCAAGAGCGGCAAAAGTGCCAGCCCTGCTATGGGGACATGCACTGCGATCACATAGACCAAGGCCCTTTGGATATTGGCATATATCCGACGACCTAACCTTATGCCACCGACAATCGAGCTAAAGCTATCATCCAGTAGAACAATATCGGCCGCTTCGCGCGACACATCTGTGCCGCGTTTTCCCATGGCAATGCCTATGTGGGCGCTTTGCAGGGCGGGCGCATCATTAATACCGTCCCCGGTCATGGCGGTAATATGCCCCATCTCAGTGAAGGCGCTGACAAGCTTCAGTTTTTGAACAGGGCTAACCCGCGCAAACACACAGCGGTCTTTTAATAGGCGCGTTAGCTCCGCACCATCCACAGCTTCGACTTGTGCACCCAATAGAGGTTCAATGTTGCCAGTTAGCCCTGCTTGGCTGGCAATGGCCCTTGCCGTAAGCGGGTTGTCGCCGGTGATCATAACAACAAAAATGCCAGCATCTTGGGCTTGCTTCAGGGCGGCTGAAACGTCGGCTCGCAGCGGATCGATAAAGCCAACGAGGCCCACGAAATCATAGATTGCGCCCTCACCAAAGCGGTGAGCGATCCCGAGTACCCGTAAGCCCAATGTCGCGAGTTCAGACAAAGCGGCCTCGGCTTGGATCAACTGAGGTCCGGCCAGATGGCACATAGTAAAAATGGTTTCAGGCGCGCCCTTGGTGGCGCTGACCTGATCGCCGTTTGTATCCAGCCACTCTTGAACGACGGCCAGCCTTTGTGTGGTCAAGGGCGAAACAGACGCAAATCGCAAACCTTCGCTTGTATCTTTTAAGTTTTGCTCGTGAGCAGCGGCGGCGATGGCTTTGTCCATTGGGTCAATGGGGCTGGCAGGGGTCGCCAGGCATGCCCATTTCATAACGATGCCGTCCGCTCCTGCCACGGGACTCCAAATTTGGGCAACCTTCATAGCGTTCTCGGTCAAAGTCCCTGTTTTATCAACACACAGCAAACTGACTGCACCGAGGGTCTCAACCGCCACAGCGCGGCGCACCAGTACGCGGTGTTGGGCAAGCCGCCACGAACCCATCACGGTGAAAACCGCCAGCACCATCGGAAACTCCTCAGGGACAAGACCGATTGCGACTGTTAGGCCTGCAAGCCCACCATTCACCCAATCCCCGCGTAACAAACCAAACGCCAGCAAAACGCAAAGGCAAGTGATTGCGGCGGCGGCGGCAAAGAAGAGTGTGACTTCACGCATAGACTTTTGAAGCGGGGTCGCGTCTTCGCGTCCATGCAACTCCGAACCAACAGCCCCAAACCGTGTGGCACTACCTGTCGCCGTCACGGTGGCTAAACCTAATGAATCGAGCGCCAGTGTTCCTGCAAATAAGCTGGATAGCTCGCTGACTTCCCCATTTGCAGGTACTTTTGTAACGGGTGCGGACTCACCGGTTAGGACAGACTCGTCAACACGAACGGGGTGCTCACCGACGAGGTACGCATCCGCAGCAATGCGCTGTCCCTCCGTTGTGACGATCAGATCACCCACAACGAGGTGCGCTGCGTCAACTTCAATCTGGATGCCGCCCCGTATAACCAAACATCGTGGCGTCGCCAATTCGCGCAACGCGGCAAGGGCGCGTTCACCGCGCAAGTCTTGAAAGACCACAAGGCCAATGGAAATGGTAGCAGCACCTACCATAAAAAGGCCTTCACGCAGGTCACCGATGAAGAGATACAAAAGTGCTGCGGCCAAAATGAACACAAACATGGGTTCTTTAAGCGTGCTGAGGATCAGCGTGAAGGCGTGGCGGCGATTCGGTTTTTCAATGACGTTTGGGCCATAGGTGGATAGGCGGATGGCCGCTTCTGCATTACTGAGGCCTAGTTTTGACTTGTGATCCATGACCTCAAGCTAATGGTTTGAATGATTTCAAACTTGACCGTGATCATATCAGCGCGGTTAGTGCTGCAATTGCTTAGATACCGCTGGCATCCAATCACAAACACTATTGCGTTCAACCGCTTTGCGGGTTTCGTGGGCGTCCAATTCAGCGCGCTGTGCCAATTCTCGCGGCTTGCGAACAATGATCTTACGAAAACCAATGGTCTCGATGACGCCGGCTTCTTTCAACTTAGCAAGTTCTCGACTAACTGTTTCTAGCTTCATGCCTAGATGGTCGGCAATATCGCCGCGCGGCATGGGGAGGTCGATCACAAGCGCTGCTGGCTTGGTGTCAAACCCTGCTTGTAGCGCCCGCGCCGCGAGGCAATTAAGAAACCACGCGATTTTTTCGTCTGCATGGCCGTAACTGACGACAGAAAAGTGCTCGCTATGACGGCTTTGGCCACCATGTGCAGCACTGATGATGGATAGCGCGCGCTGGGGTTCCTGCCGCATCATAGATCCTAAACGGGACGCGGTCATTTTGGAAACCTTGGTATCGCTGGCAGCTTCTGCATCAATTTCACCGGGGCCTTGGCTACCTAAGCCAAATAAGTCACCGGGAAAACAAAAAGCCAAAATGCATCGTTGGCCACAATCACAGGATTTGACGATGCGGACACATCCTGTTTCAACTTGATAGATCGGGCCGACTTGATCGCCTTCACGAAACACATTTGTGTTACGCTTGCGCGCCATAAAGACATCAAGATCGGTGGTGGGAAGCTGCATAATCCGGCTCATTCTTCTGTTCCCTTCTAGCTCATTGCAGCACTAAGCGCGCAAACTTCATTTGACTAAGGCTGAACAACCAAGTTCAGTGTGGTTATGAGCATTGATACCGATCCTTTCTTCGGGGCGGCATTCGTATGAATACGTATGTCCCTCCCACCCTTGTTATTGCCCTTGGGGGCAATGCGTTGCTGCGACGCGGACAGCCGCTGACTGCCGCCGCACAGCGTGCACAGATAGAAGTTGCAGCAAGAGATATCGCGCCCTTGCTTGGCACGCACCGCGTCGCGATCACGCACGGCAACGGCCCCCAAGTCGGACTGCTATCCATCCAAGCAGGCGGCACTTGGCCGCTTGATGTGCTGGACGCGCAAAGCGAGGGGATGATTGGCTACGAGATTGAACTGGCTCTCGCCAATGCGGCGCCCAATGCCAAACTCGCGACACTCTTGACGCAAGTTGAGGTGAGTTTAGAAGATCCCGCATTTGGCAACCCGACCAAGCCGATTGGGCCAGTCTATTCAAAACCAGTTCTGCAAGACTTTCCAGATTGGACCCTTAAGTCAGACGGCACTGGGTGGCGACGCGTTGTCCCCTCCCCTTTGCCTCAACGGATATTAGGCGTTGAAACACTTAGGCTTTTGATTGACGCGGGCGTTCATACCATTTGCCTAGGGGGCGGTGGCATCCCTGTTGCGCGTGCTTTAGATGGGGCCTTGGACGGCGTAGAGGCAGTGATCGACAAAGACGCCGCCAGCGCGATGTTGGCGCTAGAATTGTGTGCTGACGTTTTGATTATGTTGACAGATGTGCCCGCTGTGATGGCTGATTTTGGTACACCACAAGCCCGTGCGATTGGTGCAACTACGCCGCGCAAACTGTCACAGTTTGATTTTCCAGCAGGTACAATGGGGCCAAAAGTGGCTGCTGCCGTCGCTATGGCAAAAGCAGGCCGCAGTGCCGCGATTGGGGCATTGGGTGACCTTGAAGCCATATTGCGTGGCGACACTGGAACTTGGGTATGCCCAGACGCTGACTAACCTGCAATTCCCTTAGGCTGCTGCTGTGTGATGCAGTGAATATTGCCTCCGCCCAAAAGGATCTCGCGGGCTGGAACCATAACAATTTCGTGCAGGGGGAACGCTGTTGCTAGACTGGCTGTAGCGGCACAATCGCGAACGGGATCGAGAGCGGGAACAATGACTGCGCCGTTGCAGATATAGAAATTGACGTAGGATCCCGCCAACCGCCCGCCGGCCCTGCGCGGTTCCGTCCCCTCCATATGATCGACACCTTGGGCTTCTTGATGCGTCATAAAAAGCGGGCCGGGCTGATGGAGCTTGAGGATTTCAAGCTCTCGACCATTGGCGTCACGCGCTTTGGACAATCTTTTATAGGCGTCCTGACTAATGGCATATTCTGGATCACTTGTATCATCCGTCCACGTCAGGGCGACTTTTCCTGGTGCCACAAAGCGCGCCAGATTATCGGCATGGCCATCGGTTTCATCTTGATAAACACCCCGATCAAGCCAGATGATCGCCTCCACGCCTAGGTAATTCTTAAGCGCCGTTTCAATCTCTCCGCGCGTCAGATCGGGATTGCGGTTCTTATTGAGTAGGCATTGCCTGGTTGTGATCAACGTACCCTGCCCGTCAACTTCGATCGAGCCGCCTTCGAGAATGATGGGCGGCGCATAACGGACCGCGCGCTCCATTTCCAACACCTTTTCACCAACCAAATCGTCTTGATCCCACGGTTTATAAAGCCCTTCGGTCTCGCCACCCCACGCGTTGAACCTCCAATCCACGCCGCGAGTATGATTGTGGCCATTAGTTAGAAACGTAGGGCCACAATCGCGGATCCAGCTGTCGTTGCTGGTCATTTCCACAACCCGCACGCGCGCCGGTAACAAAGACCGCGCCGCCAGATATTGTGCTGGCGAAACGCACATGGTGACGGGTTCATGGGCCGCAATGGCTTTCGCTACATCGGCAAAAGCGGCTTGTGCCGGGCCTGCATCATTACGCCAATTATCGGTCCGCTCAGGCCATAGCATCCACGTGCCTGCATGAGGGCTCCATTCGGCGGGCATGAAGAATCCATCGTGCTTTGGATTTGATGTCAAAGTACGCGTCATGACTCTTTTGCCTTGTGCGACGTAATAACGAACTCACCAATCACAACGGTAATGGCAACGCCGATCAGGATCGGTCCGGTCTTAGCCCATTCTACGGCTTGGCCCGGCACGAAGACGAATAGTACGATGGCTTGAAGGATGAATAGGCCACAGATCGTCGCCAGCAGGGTCACAAAGCCAATGCCGCCTGGCACCCGATAGGGCCGCAAGGTATCTGGATCGGCCTTGCGCAATTTCACAAAGGCGGGAAACAAACCAAGATAGGGCATCAAAAAGATGATGGAGCTAAATGCAAATAGCGTCCAAAATAAATCCTCGGCCGATCCGGCGATAAAGCCATAGAGCAGGATGACCGCCGTCGAAACGAGACCTGTGAGAACATAAGCGCCAATTGGGGTTTGGTTGGAGGCGCGCAAGCGCCCAAACACGGCTGGCAGTTCGTTGTCTTGGGCAGCGGCAAGGGCGGTGCGGTTAGCCCCCATTGACCACGTGACCAAATTGGCAATGATCGAAAAGATCGCCCCAACACCAACAATCATCACTAAGGTGTCAGCCATCGGCCAGCTAGCAAACAAGGCCTTGATCGTATCCAACAATCCCTCAATCAAGCCGATGTCCTTGATTGGCAGCGCTACAAGTATCCCAAATGTGGCCAGCACGTAGAAGATCGAGATCAGCACCCCTGCGGTGATTACAGCGATGGGCACATCGCGGGCGGGGTTTTTGATCTCGTCACCTGCACCACTCATCAGTTCAAAGCCCAAGAAACTATAGACAATGACGGGCAAGAACGCGAGGCCGCTATCAAAGCGCGGAATCAAGTTTGGCCATGATAAATCATTGGCTGGGCCATGCGTCAATAGTGCAGAAATGCCCGCCACACCGATTAACAACATGATCGCAACTTTGATCGCTGCCCCCAAATTTGGAATCCATTTGGCAGCAGACAAGTTCGTGATGCCGATCAGAACTGTCAGCCATGTTGCACCTATGGCTATAGCAATTTGGGTCCACAAACCAAGACTTGGCGCAAACAATTGCGTTGCCATGCCCGCCATTAAGATAAAGCCCGACGGCATCCACAAAGCCACATTGACCCAATAATACCAAACCGTACGCGCCGCCCAGCGGTCCCCATAAGCCCGCCGAATCCAGTCTTGAATACCCCCTTCGCCGGGGTAAGTGGAGCCAAGTTCGGCGGTGACCAAGCCATAAGGGATGAAGAATAGGATCAAAGTCACAAACCACCACGACAGTGATGCCGTCCCAATAGCAGCTGATGCAGCCAATGTGTCGACAACTAATATGGCGCACACCGTGAATAAGGTGATGTCGAACAAGCCTAAGACCCGCTTGAACGGGGGGGGCTGGGTTACATTTTGCTCGCTCATGACATATCTCCTGCTAGGATGGGTTGGGATAAGAATGCGGCGATCTGCCCAGCGTGCCATTCTTTTTGTTCGGGTTCTGGCCGCTTGAGACGGGGAGCTATGAAGGTCACCAGAATGGCCTTTTCCATGTGCAGGCGGTTTTCGGACTGGTCGTAAATAATGGATCTGTGATGATCGAGCACGCCGTCGGTTGCCTCGACCCCGCGTGAAGCAGGCAGGCAGTGCATCATTTTTGCGTGGCTTGGTGCCTTGGCAAATAGGGCCTCATTGACTTGGTAATCTGGCATGAAAGCGGCTTGGCGGTCAGGAATTTCAGCTTCTTGACCAACCCACCACCATAAATCTGTATACACAAAGTCCGCGTCACTAATGGCCGTTTTGGGGTCATCAGAAATGGTCATTGTGCCGCCGGATAAGGCACAATTTGCCTTTGCAATATCTTGCCAAGCCTTTGGGCTTTGATAGCGTTTTGGTGCGCAATGGGTGAAGTGCATCCCAAGCTGGGTGCAAATCATCAAAAGTGATGAGCACACATTGGTCGCGTCGCCAATAAAAGTGACTTTCAAGTCTTCAAGCCGCTTCTCTGCGGGCTTGTGCTCAATCATGGTCATCACGTCACACAGGACTTGGGTGGGGTGATTATAGTCGGTAAGGCCATTGATCACAGCTACCGTTGCGTGTTGTGCCAGCGCCATAACAGTTTCATGCTTTAGGGTGCGCGCTTCTATGGCATCGACCATGCGCGAAATGACTTTAGAGGTGTCCTTAATGCTTTCCCGTACACCGAGGTGAATTTCCCCTGGCTTGAGATAGATCGCGTGCCCACCCAATTTGGTCATTGCGACTTCAAAGGAAATCCTTGTCCGCGTTGAGGGTTCTTCAAAGATCATGCCCAAGGATGCCCCAGCCAATAGGGGTGGCAAGCAGCGTTGGCGATCGGCCTCTTTGAGAAGCTTGGCCAGCTCAATCATAGCCAAAAGCTCAGGCTTAGAGAAATCCTGTGTGTCCAAAAAGTGCCGCATCGCCAAAATCCCCTAGTCTGAGAGCCTCAGTATGGGCGAACGCAAGTGGAGAGGTTTTGACGATGGTCAAGCAGGGCTGCCTTGAACTGCTATAGGGCTGCCTCATCAAAAAGGAGCACACCATGACAAAGATATGCATAATCCAAGGCCACCCAGATAACGGTAAGGAACACTTCTGCCACGCACTGGCGAAAACCTATAAAGATGGCGCATTGGCGCATCGCCATGAAGTCCACACGATTGATATCGCTAGCCTAAAGTTTGATCTGCTGCGTGATCCGGCTGATATGGCCGTAATCCCAAGCGGGGATATTCATACCGCCCAAATGAAGATCAAAATGGCCGACCATTTGGTCATTATATATCCACTTTGGCTGGGAACAATGCCCGCAATCGTCAAAGCCTTCTTTGAGCGCCTGGCGTGTGGTGAGTTTATGGTCGCCCAGCAAAAAGAGGGTTGGCCGATCCAAAAGCTAAAAGGACGATCCGCACGGGTTGTTGTGACAATGGGCATGCCAGCGCTGGCGTACAAACTAATTTATGGCGCAAATGGCGTGCGGAACTTCGAAAGTATGATTTTGGGCATGTCTGGCATCGGCCCTATCAAAGAAACGTTGATTGGCGCAGTCGAAGGCCCTGAAAAAGCGCGCAAGGCGTGGCTCAAGAAAATGGAAAAATGGGGTGGCGCGGCGACTTGATGCCACAAAGATAATGGGAGGCTGAAAATATCAGCCCCCCATTATTCGCCTCAAACCGTGGCCAAAGTTATCGTGCCAGTAACATCGGAATATCCATATTTTTCAACATGGTCTTGGTAACCCCACCAAACACCGCCTCCAGCGTGCGTGAATGGGAATAGGCACCCAGCACCATCCAAGCTGCATGAAGGGCCGTTGCTTCAACCTGCAAACGATCGGCAATGAATCCACCAGTCTCTGTATCTTCACGCAATTCAGCATCAATTCCATGGCGTGATAGATATTGAAGAGCATCAGTAGAGGGAAAGTCGCCTTTGCCCGACTTACCCACAGACACGAGTGTTACAGACGCGCTAAGTTTCAACAAAGGTATAGCCGCGCGTAGGGCATTGGCCGCTTCAAAACTGCCATTCCATGCAACCATAGCGCGTCCGGTTGGATCAAAGCTGGTCAGCTTGGTGGGAACCACCATTATCGGCGTGCGCGAAGCCATCAATATGCTCTCAAAGCCGGGAAAGAGCGGATCTGGCTGACTGCAAACAATCAAATCAGCCAAAGATCCAAGCCGCAGCGCATTGCCAACATGATCGGCATTGAGATTGATGAAATCCCAAGGCACATCTTCGCGCGACAGACGCTTTTCAACGCGCTCTTTGCCTTCACGGGCAAACACTTCCAAATCGTTCAAATAGCTGGTGGCATATATCGGGCCAGCAAAGGAAGGATAGGCTTCATACATTGTCATGTCGACAACCTGCAAAGCAGTCAAATGAGCGCCAGATGTGCGCACAATAGCCAGAGCTGCATCAAGGCGGGCATTAAAACCTGATTCGGGGCTGACGAGTATAAGGATCGATTTCATAGATTTGTTCCTCTTGGGAAGTGTGGTGTGATGGTTGTGTTTAGACTGAATCAGGCCCTGAACCGTTGCGGACAACCTCCACCTTTACTTTTGTGACAAAGGCGGCGATGGCACCGATGATGGCTAGAGCCGGTGCAGCCAGTACGACGGCACCCCCGGCGATGGCCCCCAATGTCAAAGGCACTTCCAGCACCAGATCGCCATCAGGCTCAGTAATGCGAACTTTGCTGATTTGGCCCTCAGCCGCCAACTTCTTGATTTTAGCAACCAATTGCTCGCCGGATACTTCGATTTGTTCGCTCCACGTTGGTTTAGAGCGGGTCTCAGTGGTAGATTCAACTGGTGTGGATTGAGTAGTTGCTTCTGTCATGGGAGAATTCCTTTTGGTCAAACAAACTGTCTGTAGGTTTGAACATAAGCGCTCCAGCAAAATGCCGATTTGACCATAGTCAACTTCCAAAACTATCTTTGATTTGGCGTCGCAGCACCGTCGCGATATTCATAATCTGCAAGGCTATTGCGATGTTTAAGGACATCTTCGCGCAGGATATGAAGCGCACGAACCGGCTCCTCAAATAGGGGACTATGGGCAGAGTGGTAAAATCTGTAATGTCCTTTCAAGGGGGCCTTTAGCTTGGCGAAGTATTTTTCGGAAAGCTGGTGGTTAGCCGTATAATCATGATGACCCGTGAAAAAATAAACGGGAAGGTCAAAATGGTCGACGAGGACAGCTAGATCGGTCTGCAAAACCTTGTCCTGTTGATTGTCGCTGGGAAGTGACCCGGTATTTTCATCGAGAATTGACCCGGGCTAAGTTATGTCCCGCGTTGCGGGTGTTGGGTCAAGAGATTGGTTTTTCCTTTCTGACTTTGTTTGTTTTGGCACTTGCGCGGAAGCGGAAGCTGTCATTGCCAGTCTCTAGGATATGACAGTGGTGTGTGAGTCGATCGAGTAGAGCTGTGGTCATTTTGGCATCACCGAAGACACCTGCCCATTCGCTGAAGCTGAGATTGGTCGTGATGATTACGCTGGTTTGTTCGTAGAGCTTCGAGAGCAAGTGGAACAACATGGCACCCCCAGACGTGCTAAACGGCAGATAGCCCAACTCATCTAGGATAATCAGATCAAGGCGTAGCAAGCGGTCTGCGAGTTGACCCGCCTTGTTAATAGCCTTCTCTTGTTCCAAGGCGTTGACCAGATCGACGGTTGAGAAGAACCTGACCTTTTTGCGGTGATGTTCGATGGCCTGTACGCCGAGCGCTGTCGCCATGTGGCTTTTACCAGTGCCAGGGCCGCCGATCAGCACCACATTGTCGGCACTATCGGTAAAGTCTCCCCGGTGAAGCTGGCGAACAAGAGCCTCATTCACTTCGCTGGCCGTAAAGTCGAAGCCAGCGAGGTCTTTATATGCCGGGAAGCGGGCAGCCTTGATATGATAGGCGATGGATCTGACCTCACGCTCAGTCATCTCTGCCTTAAGCAACTGGGACAGGATAGGCACAGAAGCTTGGAACGCTGGCGCACCTTGTTCGATCAGGTCGCTGACCGCGTCAGCCATACCGTACATTTTGAGGCCTCGCAGCATGACGACAACTGCAGCACTGGCAGGATCATGACGCATGGCGTAACCCTCCTATGTTACGTAGCCCGTCGTAGCGCTCAACGTTGGCCACAGGTTCTTGAGCAAGGCGCAACGCCTGGGGTGCATCGATTGGTGGGGCGGGAGGCGCATTGGCGTCGCTCAAGCGATGCAAGATGTTGAGAACATGGGTCTTGGTAGCCACCCCAGCATCAAGTGCCAGCTCGACCGCGCAGAGTACCGCCTGCTCATCATGATGGAGCACGAGTGCCAGTATCTCTGCCATCTCCCTATCGCCACCTGGCCGCTTGAGGATCTGCCCCTGCAGTTTCTGGAACGCCTGGGGGAGGAAGGTCAAAGGGCGCGCCATTACGCAGGGCACCAGGCTTGCGTTGGATAACCGCCAGATAATGGTGCCAGTCATAGATAGTTTGGCCAGGGCCATGATGAGACCGATTAATGATCCGCTTGTGCTCGCATACGATTTGCCCATGCGCAGCTACCAAGACCCGTGTCGGATAGACCCTCAGGCTTACGCGATGATTGGCGAACGATGCCGGCACGCTGTACCGGTTGCGATCAAAAGTTATAAGGCAAGTTGGCGATACCCGTTTGCTGTGCTCAACGAAGCCGTCAAAGGCACGGCCCATTGGCATTAATCGAGCCACTTCGGCGGCATGCACATCTGCGACGCTACCGGGCAATTCTCCATGGGGGATCATCCCCCATTGTTCAACACACCGATCTTCGAGCCATTCATTCAGCGCATCAATATGAGGGAAGTTGGGCATTGGCTGCCATAGTCGTCGGCGAGCATCTTGAACGTTCTTTTCAACTTGACCGCTCGCCATTGGGCTTGAACCAATGGCGCACCAAAGGCTCGCCCCATCCAGATGCCGCATTGCAGAAGTCCGTTTCGAACAGATAGTGACTGGCCATGGCGGCGAAGCGTGCATTGACCTGCCTGATCTTGCCTTGACCAATGCGGTCCACGGCCGTCTTCATATTGTCGAAGATGCCCCGCTGAGGGATACCGCCCAGTACCCGAAACGCTTGGGCCAAAGCATCGAATAACATCTCGTGGGTCTGGAGTGGGTAGGCTCTCACGATAAAGGCACGGCTGTGGGACAACTTGGTATGAGCGACTTGCAACTTGGTCTGCTTGCCACTCAGAACGGCAAAATCCTCACTCCAGTCAAACTGGAAAGCTTCACCTGCAGCAAACACCAACGGCACAAAAGTACCGCGCCCGCTAGTCTGCTGTTCACGCTGGCGGCCAGCCTTCCATGCCCGCACAAAGGCTGCAACCCGCTCATACGAACCATCATAGCCTAACGCCACAAGATCGGCGTGCATCTGCTTGGCTGTGCGCTTTTGCTTGCGCGACTTGCTAGCCTCCATCAGGAGCCAGCCCGACAATTTATCCGCAAACTCATCAAGCTTGCTTGGCCGAACTGACGTCTTGAAAACCGGCTCCAAGATGTCGCTGCGCAGATACTTCCTAATCGTGTTGCGCGACAATGCCGTCCGCCGCTCAATCTCACGTATCGGAATCCCCAGGGGACAGTTCAAACATGGGTCAATTCTCAATGAAAATTTGTGCCTCTACCGGGTCACTTCCCAGCGACAATCAACATCTACTTGGTCGAAAGTAGGAGGCTTGGACCCAAAGATTAGTATTTTTTGGCCATAATTTTGGAGCGGCCGCCGGCGTGGATTGGGCGCAGAAGGTTCTTGAGCAAAAGGGTGGCCTCGTTCACATTAACCCACGGCCGCGCACCACCAGGCTCTAAACAAATGCCTTCTCTCGTTTGTAGATCGCAATGGGTGCCGCCCTAACTTATTGCTGGTTGCCAGCTCGCATCTGAGATCAACCTTTTGATTTGACACAGCCAATGTCTCGGTTTTATCAAGTTGAAATGTCAAAACTTCGATCAATCTTTCCGTTCGTAGGATTTCTGCTGTCGCTCGCGACGCCGATCAGCGCGCAGGTCGCAGAAAAGCCGCCTGCGCCCTTTGATGCCGCGACCGCTTGGTCCTCATTCGAAAAACTGCTTCAGCAACAGTATGCGTATTTCGACCGGGCGGGAATTGACGGGAATGCCATCCTAGCGGCATTCGCGACGCGCGCAATGGAGGCCCGTTCCGATAAGGAATTCATCGACATACTTCAACTCATATCCCACAATTTCGCCGATCCGCATTTCATTGTTGGCCCATTTGATCTCGCTGACTGGGCGATTATTCCTACTTCGTCGGACCTTTTCGGCAGCTATGATGGCGAAAGATTTACAATTGAAGACGTGCGTACAGGAGGCGATGCACTCGACAAGGGTTTGCAAGCCGGCATGGTCGTCGAACGGATAGATGATCAGACGCCCCGCGCCGCGATTGAGGAAATCACCGGACGCCCATTCTCGACTCTAAGCCCCGTTCAAGTAGCATTTGGGTTTAACGTGGCTTTGGCAGGGCGTCGTCAACAGACACGCACGCTTGATGTCAAGTTTAGAGGCACCAATCGAAGGTTTGTTTTGGCCGCGACCTCAGAACAAGCGAAGCGTATAAAGAACGGGCCACTTCTCGAGGTCGAGCGGCAGGGGACACTAGGTATCATCCGGATCAATAACTCTCTTGGCGATCAGGCCTTGATCGGACAGTTCCAACAAGCGCTTGTCTCGCTTGAGGGTACCAAAGCTCTGCTGATCGACCTTCGCAACACTCCTAGCGGCGGAAACACCAGTGTAGCACGTGGTATCATGGGGCATTTTGTCGATCATGACCGACCTTATCAGGTTCACGTGATTCCATATGAATCGCGGGTGCTGGGGCCAACGCGCAAGTTCATAGAGTTCGTCATGCCGTATGGTACCCAATATGACGGCAAGGTCTACGTTGCCGGCGGTCGCTGGACTGGCAGCATGGGTGAAGGCATGATGATCGGGTTCGACGCGATCGGTGCTACAACTATCGGCAGCGAGCTTGCGGATTTGCTGGGTGCTTTGAGCAACAGGACAATTGCTGGCTCAGCAGCCAAGGTTGATCTTGGGACAGAGCAATTGTTAACTGTCACCGGCATGCCACGCGAAGCATATCGGCCAGAGATTTTCCTTCGCAGAGCCGAGCGCGACGCCGCCTATGATCCGGTGCTGATAGCGATCCACCGACGATTTGCACAGTAAAGTCGGACTGCTTGGAAACGAACCAATGCTGATCAATGCGTTTAAGGATTGCAGAGCAAGGGCAAATATACTTGACGACGTGCTTCTGCCGAAATCGGCAGATATTGACGGGCTTCACTCCACCATGATTTCGAGAAGCGTCGAGGTGCCGAAGGTTCGTTATTCAATTGCCACTTTCGCGACACGGCTATCTACAAGCTTTGAACCTAGCTGGCTATCCGCAATTTGGAGGGGGCTCGGCCGCAATCCGAAGAGCTGGTGAGAACCAATTGTATCTCGATACTGCGATAGCAATAAAGCCCATTTCTTTTGTGGGAGTTAGAAGCAGCGGGCCCATTTTCCTTCGTTCACAACTTATGATTTTGCTTTATCCCAGAGAGTCACATCCAAACCTATAGATTATCCCAAGTCTTAGCTGACCTGAGATCACAGATCGAGATGCCATCCTTACGGAGTTGCGGAACTAACTAAACGCCCGCAAAATCTATACAACGCTCGGAAGAGCGGCGGCACTTTACGACCTCCTATTGTACCTGCTGGAAGATGAAACACCCTACAAAATCGACTTTCCAACTGGGACCAGTTGCGATGTCAAAGTATTCCTTATGAAGAATATGATCAGCCTCAGTTGGTCGCGAAATTTCAATTGTGGTGGCCTTGGAGGGCGGGGCTTGCGACCGAGCAAGGCCTCTATGGCATAGCGGAAGTTTATGACCTTGCAAGCGAAGACTTCCACGTCACTTTTCTCACCCATGAAACGCGCCACTATGTTGACTATGAGCGATCTACTAATCTTGAGGGGCCTGAGTTAGAATATCGCGTGAAGTTAGCCGAGCTGGCTATCGCCGATAAAGCTCTGTCTGAACTGCTTAATTTTTTGCGACTGACCAAGGCGATGACCGCACAATACCAAACAGTTTCGCGAGCAAGCAAGTCTTAAGTGCATTGCGTCAATTACTCATGCTCGAGCCCGAAACTGACCTCGAGACCGTTGATCCCGCAAAGCTCAGAAAGGCGGCACGTCTCATGTTGCTGAAGGACAATCAAGTCCGCGACGAGGCGCAGCGCCGACAGGAAGGGCACTTATCACAACTAACTGTCCTCGATTCCGGGCAAGTTCCCGATATCGAACAAGAAGCTGATACCTCGTGCTAGACTTGTGGGTGCGGAGAAAGCGCTATGATGCGGTCACCCTCTTGGGTGAGAACCATCAAAAGGAGTATACGAACAAATTACCCCATCCCGAAAATTGACAAAGTTTGCCAAAGTATGCCATGTCGAAAGAGAGAGGTATCACCATGGCAACCATGAATGTATCACTACCCGATCCAATGAAGCTATGGGTTGAAGAGCGGACCAAGGGTGGACGTTACAGCAATGCGAGCGACTATGTTCGTGACCTTATCCGCAAGGATCAGGAACGCATGGAATGCATCGCCGAACTCCAAGCCTTGATCACGCAAGGCGTCGATAGCGGAGTCGCGCAAACTTTTGACAAAGCCGCATTCTTGGCACGCATGAAGCAACCGCATGACGGATCGGAATAGTCCGCTTTCTGTAAAGCTCGCTCCACAAGCGGAGCATGATTTAGAAGCGATCTGGAGTTTTACCGCGACAACATGGTCTGTCGCACAAGCTGAAATCTATATCGGCGATCTATCAAGCACGTTTGATCTTATTGCGCATAATCCCTTGATCGCGCGCGAACGCTCTGAGTTTACGCCACCCATTCGTATGCATCGTCATCAATCTCATTTGATTATTTATCGCGTGATCGATGATCACCTTCAGATCATCCGCGTCGTTCACATGAAGCAGAACTGGTCAGCGCTATTTGAGGACTAATGCGCCTCATATCAAACATGAGCGCTTTTCAGGACTATGTTCGGGCGATGGTTCAATACCTTCGGGCATCCTGCGGAACCTGCCAGGATCACATTAGAGCGCGAGCAAACAGTTTTGTTGGCGAGCATGGCCGCACATAACTGATGCAGGCGACTTAAAGCTTATCCATGCGAAGCGCTCTCTGCTTGATTGTCTCGGCAAAGTCACGGATGGCATCGCCAGACAGCTCTGGACTAGATAGCTCGTCGGCAACATGGCCGATGCGGTCGAGCGTCAATCGCGACAATTCTTGCACGCGTGTTCGAACAAAGGGCGCGC
>VYLG01000209.1_pt1 | contig 27953 bp, 30 predicted proteins | sample 5114351 | NCBI WGS metagenome assembly VYLG01 (sample SAMN12291798, study PRJNA351875) | freshwater metagenome | isolation source: freshwater lake | place: USA: Michigan, Kent Lake | collected 2013-08-15
TTCCCAGTATTATTACTAATAATACTATCCATAAAGGGTGTCTTTTTCCTTTATCTTTCCGAAAGTCCTTGACTTGTTTCAGTTTTTCTATTAAGCTCAACATATATTTAAAAGTTGGCGGTCACTCCTCATTTTACCAAGACAGTGATCGCTTTTACTTTTGATATTCTGATGGGAGAATGAAACAGCCCTAGGCAAAAAATCGAAGTCAACCAAGAGTTGCCAAGTTTTAAAGCACTGGGGAAAGATGGACTGTGTCGCCTGCTGTTTTACGAATCTAGGCTGCTCTACCAACTTTTAACAAGTAATTTGCTAAAGTGATAGGTGCATAGACGATATTTACCCCAGAGCCATGACCACTTCTCCTGTTCCCCAAGGGGACGATTTTAGCGATCGCCCGATCCGTCCCGTACAATATCGGGATTTGGAAGACATTGAAGCTTTAACCCTGGATGACTTCGATGAGGATATTGATCGTCGCGCCCAAAATTTCCGCACGCAGGTGCAACAGGTGCGGCCTTGGTTTGGGTTGTTTAAAATTCTCAGTCTTTTTCCTAATCCTCTCCAACACCGTTTTCATGTCTATGTGGCTGAGTCCATGGCCAATCGGGGAGAAGAAAGGAAAATTCGCGGGGCAATCCAAGTCACCCCTTTTAATAGTAGTCGCAGCACTTGGCGGGTGGAACAGGTGCGGGTGCATCCAGCGGAGTCTTTAAGCGAACCCAAGGGCATCGGGGCGCAATTACTGCGTTATTGTCTAGAAACGGTTTGGGAAGCGCGCACCTGGGTGTTAGAGGTTAATATCAATCAAAAGGACAGTTTGGCACTTTTCCGGCAACACGGGTTTCAGCCTTTGGCGGAATTAACCTATTGGTCTTTACCGCCGCAATTATTACAGGAATTGGCGAAACAAGAGCCAGATTTACCGAATTTACTGCCCGTGAGCAATGCTGACGCTCAATTGCTTTATCAGTTAGATTGTGTGTCTATGCCGCCGCTACTGCGTCAGGTATTCGATCGCCATATCCAGGATTTTAAAATCAATTTAGTTGATAGTTTGCTCTATCGCTGTCAAAGTTGGTGCGGCAGTCCGCAAATTAGTCGCGGTTACGTTTTTGAACCACAACGAAAAGCGGCGATCGGTTATTTTGAATTAATTCTATCTAATCGGGATGAGCGACCCCATCAAGCGAAATTAATTGTCCATCCCGCCTACACTTGGCTCTATCCTAAGTTATTAATCCAGATGGCCCAGATCACTCGCAAATATCCCCCTCGCTCGCTAGAGTTGATATCTGCTGATTATCAGCACGAAAGACGGGAATATCTGGAACAATTGGGAGCGATCCGCAGTTCCCACACCCTGATGATGTCGCGCTCGGTATGGCACAAAATCCGCGAAACTAAGCCGGAAAATTCCGCCCTAGCAGAAATGCTGCAGGGTTTACAACCGGTGCCGCGCACTCCCATCCCTAGTCGGATGTCTTGGTTAAAATGGCCCAATAATCCCCCCTTGGACTCCCTCGACAGTCCGGGGGAACTTCCCCCAGTTAAACCGCCCTCGGACCCCCCCGATCAGGGGCATCCAGTGTGATGGAAAGAGTCGCCGCCCTCGGCTTAGATATCGGTAAAAAACGGGTAGGAGTGGCAGGATGTGACGGCACAGGTTTAATCGCCACCGGTTTAACCACGATTATCCGTTCTTCTTTTGTTGCCGACACAGCACAGTTTAAGGCAATTGTCAAGGAAAGAAATATTAAGATTTTGGTGGCGGGACTGCCCTATACCATGGCGGGAGAGTTAGGATTTCAGGCCCAACAGGTGCAAAAATACGCCCAGAAACTAGGGATAGCCTTGGATTTGCCCCTCGAATACATTGATGAGCGTTGCACGTCCCTAGAGGCGGAAGAATTCTTAAAAGCCAAAAAACAGTTTTCCTCTTGGGATAAGGGAGCGATCGATCGGGAAGCGGCGGCGATTATTTTACAACAATGGCTCGATCGCCGTCGGCGAGTTAATACTTTTGTTTGAGGAGATAACGGCAAGGGAACTGGTAGCCAAAGCCTCTATTGACACTCCCCGAAGTGCTTATGGGAGGGAGTGTCAACTCTACCAACCACCGCCGCCGCCGCCACCATCGCTACTGCCGCCGCCGAAACCACCACCATCATAACCGCCACCATCATAACCGCAATAGTCGCTATTCCCGTTGCTGCCACCACCACTGCCGCCACAACTGGCACCACCAACAGCACAACGAAAATAAACAAAATATAGAATTAACATCGAGGGAAAAGACACCCCCACCATCAGGATAGCCAAAACAAGATGAAGAATGGAAATTGCGATTTGAGGCCTAAATTCAGTTTGTCGCAACCCATAAGCACCACGGAGAAACCCGCTTACAACTGTTACACCTGCTCGAATACCCTCTTCGTAGTTTCCCGTTTTGAAGCTGGGAATCATGTAGGTGTAGATAATATCCTTAACCTGAGCATCGGGTAAAAATCTTTGGACTCCATAACCGGTCTCGATTTCCGATTTCTATCCGTCTATCCTTAAGGGAAACGAGGATTAAAACCCCGTTATCTTGCGATTTTTTGCCGATTTTCCACCGATTAAATAGGGCTGTGGCGTAGGCTTTGGGGGTAGGATAGGGTAAGGTATCGGGGACGGTGACAACAGCAATTTCGGCGCCGGTTTCTGCCTCTAATTTGGCTATATCACCGGAAATTTGCGTAATACCCGCCCGACTTAAAAGATTAGCTCGATCGCTGACCCATAATCCCCCTTGCGGATTTAGTGTCGGTATTTGTTCGATGGGAATAGCGTTGACTAAGGGGGGCAAAATAACAGGGGGAAGAGCGAACATTGTCACCAGAAAAATTCCTAGGGGCAAGGGGCGAATTTTAATCATTTTCCTGCTTCTCCGTCGGTTTGTAGTCTTGTTTTAGCAATAATGCGGGTTTTCTTTAAATCTCCCTCGCTCAATTCTTCTCCCACCTGTAAACGGGTGGCATTAGTTTGGAGGACAGTGGCGGCGTTTTTTTCTCCCAATTGTAGAGCGGTTTTGGCCGCGGTTTGTAGCATGGTAGCGGCTGCTGCTCGATCGCCCTGTTTTAATTTTTCTTCAGCGATTTGGGTTTGACGATATTTGGCTAAAGTCAGAGTCGATTTCTGAACTTGCTCGTCTAATTGGGATTGATAGATAGCTTGGGATGCGATATTAAGGCTAATAGTCGCAGTTTCTAGCCCTTTTTGACCGGAAGCGGGATCATCGTAGCGAATCTTCACCTGAGCTATAGTGTGAGTACCGGGGGGAATTTGGTCGATATAGAGATTGAGGAGGATAATTTTTTCTTCATCTATCATTAAATCACCCAAACGGGTGATGTAAAAATTGCCCTCTTTTTGTAGGCTCATTTCTATGGTTTCTGGGGCAACTTGGGCAATGGGTTTTAACTCCGCTAAATGAGTCCGAGCATCTAATTCTAATTGCAGGAAAGCGTTAGTTAACCGGACAGATTGCAAACGGTTAAATAGACGAGTAAATTCAATTAAAGCCTGTTCGGGTCTTTCGATATAAGATAAACTTCCGCCGGCGATATCGGCAATTTTTTCTAGGATATCTTGATTCCAACGATCGCCAAAACCGAAGGTATTTAAGGTGATACCGTACTCGGCCGCTACTGCGGCTAATTTTAAACAGCGTTGATTATCTCCGTGTTCATTTTCACCATCGGTAAGCAGAAAAATATGAGACACATAACCTTTGCTGCCGGTAGAACTTTCTTGAATGCCTAATTTTATCCCTTCATCGATCGCCGTACCTCCTCCCGCTTGTAATTGTTGAATTTTTGAGCGAATTGAGGTCAGATCATCCTGTCGCGATTGGGAGGGAAGAATAACTTTGGCGCGATGATCGAAAGCTATTACCGAGAGACGATCGTTAACCCCGAGGGATTCTATTAAACTGAAGGCCGCTTTTTTGACCGTTTCTAGGGGTTTTCCCTGCATAGAACCGCTATGATCGAGAACTAAACAAAGATTAATCGGTAAATTTGTGTTAATCTGTTCACTGGTGGCGGCGATCGAGAGCATCAGTTGACGTTGACTGCTGCTTTGATTAGCATCGATATGACTGTCACTCAAGGCCGATTTTAGAGTTACCCGCATAAGAGTTTTTTATCGTGGTCGTTGATATTTATATTGTAATGAGTATAGTTAGATTTGTGCTTATTTTCCCGTCCAGCATCGAGTTAAACAAGTTCGAGAAGTGGGTGCATCTTATTTTTGTCGCTCTACGATGCTCGTTCTTGTTGGAAATTTTACCGTAGCCGGTCGGACTTATTCTTTCGTGGAAGTCATGGCAAAATCTCTTTAACGCGAACTAAAGTTATTTACTTTTTTTGAGATGATAACAAATTGGAATCGATGTTGATCAGGGGAAGGAAGCCTGAACCACCCATGACGACAGGAAAACGTCCATCCCACTTTTCGATTGCTCGTTGTTGTAAAATTTCTGCTGTTAGGTTTTGGCGCAATAGTTTTTGAGCTTCTGCCTGTCCCTTCGCACGGTTGATTTCCGCTTTCGCTTCCTGTTCTGCTTGTTGTGCGCGAAAAGCAGCTTCTTGTGCCTTTTGTTCCGCTACTTGTTTGGCTTCAATCGCTGCGTTAAACTCTTCAGAAAAACCAAAATTAACGAGAGATACATCATTGATAATTATCCCATAACGTCTTAGTCTTTGGGCGAGGGAAGTATCAATTTCACGTTTGAGTTCTCCTCGCTCTTGCAAGATATTTTGTACGGGACGTTGTGCTGTTGCCGCTTTGACAATTTCCGATACTGCTGGGTTTATAATACCAGAGACAATCTCATTGATATCCCCAACTTGTTGATAAATCTGATTAACTTTGTCGGGGTCGATGTGCCAGTTAACGATAATAGTTGTTTCCACATCTTGCAAATCTTTGGAAGATCCTTTTGCCTTTACTTCCGTTGTTTGTACTCGAACGTTGAGGGGCTTGATCTTGGTGACAATCGGTATAACAGGATGAATTCCTTCATCGAGGATTTGTTTTTGCACTTTGCCAAAGTACATGACAACGCCGCGTTCGCCAGTATCAATAATAACAAAAGGGCGCAGTATGGTAGTAATGGCTAATATTAAAATTCCCCCAGCCATTAATGGTATTATATTGCGATTGTAATTCATGACAACTCCTTAGATATTTGATCGGTTTTATCGTAGCACTGTTATTATAAGTAAGTAATCTCAATTAATTTTTAGATAGTGGGACAAGCTTCCGGTTCTTTGTATTTTATCTTTAATTGTAACCGGCTACTTAGTTGATGATAGGTGGTGCGTTACTTCAATCATAGTCCATCACACAATCACAGTCGATGATAGGTGGTGCGTTACGAGGGATTGTTACCTTCCAGTCACAGCAGCAATTTTGGCCGTCTAACGCACCCTACGTTTTACTTTTTGTTAACCACAAAGACAGGAAGTTAGGATTTTCACTAGGGTTTGCTGAATAAATGTGAAATGTAGGCAAGGTAAGGATTTTGTGGCTTTTCTCGTGAAACAGGTGCAAGATTTTGAGAGAATCGTGCTTCAAAACCTTGCGTCTTCATCGGCCCGCGTCCTGTAGGGGCGAAGCATTCGGGCAATAACCTATCGGTGAAACCGTAGATTGGAACCATTCAAGATAAAGCAGCGATCGCTTGTTCTAGGGCCAGGGAAATATGAGTCCAATGGGTTCCCCCCTGACAAAAAACGATATAGGGTTCCCGTAGGGGTCCATCGGCGGAGAATTCCGAGGTGCTACCATCGATAAACGTGCCACCAGCCATCACTACTTGGCTCTCATAGCCCGGCATTTGGGCAGGAACGGGATCCAAGTAGGAACCGATGGGAGAATAGGCTTGAATGGCTTTACAGAAGGCAATCAGCTTATCGGGGGAACCGAGTTTAATCGCTTGAATAATATCGCGTCGAGGCACAAAAGGAGCAGGATTGACTGGATAACCCAACTTATCGCCCACATAGGCAATTAAATGACTGCCTTTCATCGCTTCTCCCACCATTTGCGGTGCTAGAAACAATCCCTGATAAAGAAGACGATTTTGGTCAAAAGTCGCCCCTCCCTCCCTACCGATCCCCGGTGCTGTCAGACGATAGCAGGCCATTTCCACTAATTCCGCTTTACCTGCTATGTATCCCCCGGCCGTGACGATTGTACCTCCGGGATTTTTAATTAGAGAACCGGCCATTAGATCTGCCCCCACGTCGGTGGGTTCTTTGGTGTTGATAAATTCTCCATAGCAATTATCGACAAAACAGACCGTATTCGGGTTTTGTTGTTTAACTATACGGACAATTCTCTCGATTTCGTCAATAGACAAACTCGATCGCCACGAATAACCGCAAGACCTTTGAATATGTACTAAACGGGTTTGGGGTTTAACTGCCGTTTCTAAAGCCAACCAATCGATCGCACCGGTAAAATCTAGCTCTAATTGCCGATAACTAACGCCAAAATCCTTTAAAGAGCCTTGACCACTGCCCCTAATCCCGATTACTTCCTCTAGGGTATCGTAGGGCGCACCGGCTACCGCTAACATTTCATCCCCCGGTCGGAGAACCCCATACAAGGCACAGGCGATCGCATGGGTTCCTGAAACAAATTGTACCCGCACCGCTGCCTTTTCGGCCCCCAGGGCTTGGGCGAACACTTGATCTAAAGTATCCCGTCCCAAGTCATCATGACCATAACCACTAACACTGGCGAAATGATGCACCCCGACGCGGTTTTCACGGAAAGCAGCGAGGACTTTACGGAGATTTTCCTTGACCTGTGCGTCAATTTCCGAAAAGATGGGGAGTAAGGCCTTTTCTGCCCTGTGGAGTAGAGAGGGGATATCCATCAAACAATAGACTGTGATATTTGTTACTATTTATCTCAAATGTCGGGTGAAGACCGTTCGGCTGATCTCACGGCCGAAGCCCTCGGTTTTACCGAAGGGATGAAACAAAGGCCAGCCTAGAACAGCACTTCGACAAGCTCAGTGACACGAAGCACGATTAAAAATAAGTGTCCAGTCTCCTGACAAAATCTCGAATAACTTCCTCTTTTAAGGGTCTTGACCTATCCAGGCAAAATAGCTACCATACAAGTATAGCGGATAGGGTAATCAACCGCTTTAAAAACCCCTGTAGTCTAACCACTACGCTATCTGCACCTTGACAATTAAAGATATGGGGTTCTGCCTAATTGTTCTAGTTTCTACCTGTAGGTAGGTAAAATCTTTGCAGGAACTAGACAAAGCAGCATTTGAAGCTAACACTTCAATTCAAGCAAATTTTGTAGAAATACAACTATCGTGGGGCATACGAAAAGTAATGCTTGGGGAGAGAACCACCTCTGGGTTGGATAACGCAAGGCATCTAATTTAAGTGGACTCGTTGAACCAAGAATCCCTCGCTTAAGCGCGACGGGAGTGTCAATAAGCGTCAAAGTTCCCCCTATGTCAAATCGAGACAGATAAGACAATGATGCTCTGTCTCCTGTTGTTTCCCTTTGGGTTATTCAATGACTGTTGCGACTTCCGAAAAACTTCCCATCGACTGGGTGACTCTCATCTACATGGCTTTTATCCACTTAGTGGCTCTTTTAGCCTTCTTGCCTAGCAATTTTAGCTGGGGCGCTGTGGGAGTAACATTGATTCTCTATTGGATTACCGGGGGTTTAGGAATTACCCTCGGTTTCCATCGTTTGGTCTCCCATCGGAGTTTTAAGACTCCCAAATGGTTAGAATACTTTCTGGTTTTGTGCGGGACCCTCGCTTGTCAGGGAGGTGCGATCGCATGGATAGGCCTACATCGTATACATCATAAATATTCTGATACTGCTCCCGATCCCCACGATTCTAATAAAGGTTTCTGGTGGAGTCACATGGGTTGGATGCTGCACGAAATTCCTGCCGACGAAGAAATTGCTCGTTTTACCCAAGATATCGCCGACGATCCTTTCTATAAATTCTGTCAAAATTATTTTGTTCCTATCCAAATTGTTTTAGGCTTAATTCTCTATGCTATGGGTGGTTGGCCGTTTGTAATTTGGGGAATTTTTGTTCGCTTGGTCTTAGTTTTCCACTCCACTTGGTTTGTCAATAGCGCCACCCACAAATTTGGTTATGTTAGCCATGAATCCCACGATAATTCTAAAAATTGTTGGTGGGTTGCCCTCTTAACTTTCGGTGAAGGTTGGCACAATAATCACCATGCCTATCAGTATTCGGCCCGTCATGGCCTACAATGGTGGGAGGTTGACCTGACTTGGATGACCATCCGTCTGCTGCAAATTCTGGGATTAGCTACTAATATTAAGTTACCTCCCACCACGGCAACGGCGACAGAAAGTTAGTTTTATCCAGTAGTTAAATAGATTATAAAAATAGCCGAACTTAAGCTTAAGTTCGGTTATTTTTTCTGCGACTTAACCCAAATCTAACAGCTTTTCCCACGGCATAACTGAGGAATATAGGTACTGCCAATCCTCCCCCAAAAAACGAAATCATTGATAGGATAAACTTGATTATTTCCCCCTCTGCTGAACATTGACTGGGGAAAGCGCAACCCATCGGGCCAAGAGCGAAGGATAGCCAACCAAAAATGTAAACACACAGGGGAAATAAGAGGCAAAAAACGAGGCCGCCCGTTAGACAGCCTAATCCATTAGCCTTTCTGCTTGATTTCTTCTCTGTCACCATCTCGATCGCTGACTTTTTGTAACCCCTAGCACAAAAAAGTCAAACTATTAACTTTTTTAACAAATGTTTAATATTTATGCCGACGTGCCAGAAGGACCCCAGAGAACGTATATTTAAAGCTAATCCCCAAATTATATTAAGTTTCTAATGAAAAAAATCTCGATTTTAGGCTCTACTGGCTCGATCGGCACTCAAACTCTCGATATTGTCACCGATCATCCCGATAAGTTTCAAGTGGTGGGATTAGCCACGGGTAATAATATTCAACTACTATCGGAGCAAATTCGGCAATTTCGCCCGCAAATCGTGGCGATTAATAACGAAAGTCAACTAGAAGACCTGAAAAGCCTAATTTCCGACCTTGACTACACCCCGATTATCTTAGCAGGAAAGGAAGGAGTAATCGAAGTGGCCCGTTATGGCGATTCCGAAAGCGTCGTCACGGGAATTGTCGGTTGTGCGGGATTGCTGCCCACGATTGCCGCTATTACTGCTGGTAAAGATATTGCGCTCGCTAATAAAGAAACCCTGATTGCTGGCGGTCCGGTGGTGCTGCCTTTAGTGGAAAAACACCGAGTTAAATTATTACCTGCGGATTCGGAACATTCAGCTATTTTTCAATGTTTACAGGGAGTTCCCACCGGGGGATTAAAAAAGATTATTCTCACCGCTTCTGGAGGTGCTTTTCGCGATTTACCGGTGGAAAAATTGCCTCAAGTAACTGTAGCTGATGCCCTCAAACATCCTAACTGGTCTATGGGCAGAAAAATCACCATCGATTCGGCTACTTTAATGAATAAAGGTCTAGAAGTTATCGAAGCTCATTATTTATTTGGTGTCGATTATAATGCGATCGATATTGTTATTCATCCCCAAAGTATTATTCACTCTTTAATTGAGTTACAGGATACCTCGGTTTTAGCTCAATTAGGCTGGCCCGATATGCGTTTACCCCTGTTATATGCCTTGTCTTGGCCTGAAAGAATTTATACCGATTGGAAACCTTTAAATTTAGTTAAAGCCGGCAGTTTAACCTTCAAAGAACCCGATCATCAAAAATATCCCTGTATGGGATTAGCCTACGCAGCCGGCCGCGCGGGTGGGGCAATGCCAGCAGTATTAAACGCGGCTAACGAACAAGCGGTAGCGTTATTTTTAGAAGAAAAGATTAGCTTCTTAGATATTCCCCGGGTGATCGAAAAAGTTTGCGATCGCTTTGCAATTCATAACAGTTCTACTCCTAGCCTAGATGACATTTTAGCCGCCGATAATTGGGCGCGTCAAGAGGTATCTAACTATCTGATTGCCAATCTAGTCTAGATAGTCTAGATTCTGTAGGGATGTTAACTCTAATGTCTCTACAGGTCTAGGATAGAAAAATCAATAATTTCGGCTATTTTTTCTGGTTAACTAGATTTATGATGATTAGGGCAAGAGTTGATAACCCTAAATAACCCTGAAGCTTGATCAAAAATAAGATAAAATAAACAAGATAGCAGTTATTACTTTTAATTTTCTATGGTTACAACTTCTCTATCCCTCCCCGAAATCGCCAGAGAAACCCGTCAAGCGAGTCGTCAACTGGCTATCCTGACTAACGAAGAAAGGAATGAAGCTTTAGAGGCTATTGCTGAGGCTTTGACTGCCAATGCTGATCAGATACTAGCAGCTAATATCGCCGATGTTCAAACAGCCAAGGCGATGGAATTATCTCCAGCTTTATGTGCGCGGTTAGAGTTAAGTCCCAGCAAATTAAAAGCCGCTATTGCCGGGGTGCGAGATGTGGCTAAATTAGCAGATCCTTTAGCTACGATGCAAATTAATCGGGAATTAGATCAAGGTTTAATTCTTCAGAGAATAACCTGTCCTTTAGGGGTTTTAGGGGTGATTTTTGAAGCTCGTCCCGATGCTTTAATTCAAATTACCAGTTTAGCGATTAAATCTGGTAATGGCGTTATTTTAAAAGGGGGGAAAGAGGCGATCCGTTCTTGTCAAGCTTTAGTAACAATTATTCATCAGGCATTGAGTCAAACTAAAGTTAATCCGGCGGCGGTACGATTATTAACAACACGAGAAGAAATTCAGGAACTATTAAAACTCGATCAATACATCGATTTAATAATTCCTAGAGGTTCTAACGAATTTGTTCGTTATATCCAAAATAATACCCGCATTCCTGTCCTTGGTCACGCCGATGGTATCTGTCATCTCTACATCGACAAAGAAGCCGATTTAAGCAAAGCAATTAGGATTACCGTCGATAGCAAAACCCAATATCCTGCCGCTTGTAATACCATTGAAACTTTATTAGTTCATCAAGACATCGCTAGACAATTTTTACCCGCAGTGGCACAAGCATTAGAGGAAAAAAAGGTTAAATTATTGGGAGATGAAGCAACTCGTCAGATTATTAACGTACCATCGACCACAGAAGAAGACTGGCAAACCGAATATAGTGATTTAATCCTGTCAATTAAAATTGTCGATAGTCTAGAATCAGCAATCGAACATATTAATTATTACGGTTCTCGACACACGGAAGCCATTGTCAGCGAAAATTTTAACACGGCCAAAACCTTTAGCGATCGAGTCGATGCCGCCGGAGTTTTTCATAATTGTTCCACCCGATTTGCCGATGGTTTCCGTTACGGTTTTGGGGCCGAAGTGGGTATCAGTACCCAAAAAATGCCCCCCCGCGGTCCGGTGGGATTAGAGGGATTAGTGACCTACAAATATCAATTAGCCGGAGATGGTCATATTGTCGCCGATTATTCTGGGGAAAATGCCCAATCTTTCACTCACAAAGACTTATAGTCGAGAAAAAAGCAGATGTTTACAGGATTAATTCAAGCCTTGGGAACGATTCGGGTCGTGGATACCGATAGACTCTATTTGTCTGTATCCTCTGATACAATTCTCCAAGATTTAATGATTGGTGATAGTGTGGCTGTGGATGGGGTTTGTTTGACAGTTGAGGAAATTCTCCCAGAGGGTTTTGTGGCCACCGCTTCCCCGGAAACCCTACAGCGCACTACTTTGGGACGAAGGATTAAAACAGAAACCAACGTTAACCTAGAAACCTCTCTGCGGGTGGGTAGTAAAATCGGCGGTCATTTTGTCACCGGTCATGTGGACGGAATTGGCTGTTTATTAGAATCGATAATCGTGGCTAATTCTTGGGAAATGACCTTTGCTGCCCCTAGTTCCCTAGAAGACCAGTGGAATAACTACATAGCTCGTTACATCGTCGGTAAGGGCAGTATAGCTGTTAATGGCATCAGTTTAACCGTGGCCGATTGCGATGCCTCCGGCAGCTGGTTTAAAGTGGCTGTCATCCCCCATACCTACGCCGAAACCAATCTTTCCCATTTAAAATTAGGCGATTGGGTGAATCTAGAAGGGGATATTTTAGGCAAATATGTGGAAAAATTGCTAGGAATGCGCTCTTATCACGCTCCTAGCGAGATTAGCCTAGAATTTCTGGCTGAACATGGTTATTAGTTTTCCAGAAAAAGCCTTTTCAACATATAAATTTATTGGCAATTTATCCATTAATTTTAGTTTTTAAATTGCCAACCTTCTCGCTCCATTAAACCCTGAACATTGGTACAATCGATAGAAAAGTGTTGACAGACTGTGGGGATTTTGGGAGCATTAGGCTTTAAGGCTTCTTCGGTAATTACGCAACCGTCTTTTATCTTAGTAGCGGCAATAATAAATGGGGTTGCCACTGGTTTTCCTTGTAATCTTGCTTTTTCACTCACTAAATTCTTAAAGTTTCTTATAGAGTCCATTTGGTATCTTTGCCAAAATCCTTACCCAGTATGGATTAGAGCGAATTAGCCAAAATACCTGTAATTCTTACCCGTGAAGCGTCACAAGAGAGATACCAAATAGCAATAAATAAAGTTTCCTGAGCAGTGGGTGGTAAAAATATTTGTTTATTATTGCCATATTCTACTTCTTTAAGCACTTCCCGTACTGATTTTAGGTTACCTTTTGACACAAGCAAATCGATTTTTTGCCAAACGGTAGGAAAACTTTTGGGAAAATAGTTTCCTAAAACCTTAAAACTACTTGTGTCAAAAATGTAAACCATCAAAACAGTCCCTTGTCTAATAAATATTGTTCAAGTTGTTCCACCATAGCAACTTTTTTAATGTTTAGATAATCGGCAACGCGCTCGATATCGTATTGACCTTGATAGTATTTATTGAACACAAGTTTTAGGTAATTTTCTCCCAAATATGTCGCCTGATTAGCATAGTAATCACCTCCAGATTTTTTATTTTTGTCCTGACTTTTTACCACCTGCTCACTGTACCACTCGCTTACTTTAAGAGTATATTCTTTCTGGGAGATTAAGTTATTATCTAATAGTTTTCGTAAAACTACTTCTCGACTAACCTTATAATCACTGGAAATTTTCGAGATAATTTTATCATTAACTATTGTTTCTCTGATTATCTCAGAAAAAACATGATTAGGAAGCAGAAACTCCGCAGCAAATTTATTACAAAATATCTCGATATATTTATTTTCTCCTTGCAAACTATTAATATATCTATCGTTAGACTTAGTAATTCCATTAGTCTGCAAAAGAATATGTGCTAATTCATGAAAAATGGTAAATGTTTGTCTAGATTTTTCCGTGCTATTATTAAGATAGATGATTGGAAATTCAATATCTATCAAGCAAAATCCCGAAATTTCTCGCTGCTTAAAAGAACGCTTAAAAATAAAAATACCGGCTGCTTCCACGGCACTACGCCATTTTTTTAAGGCAGTTTCCCGATCATTCCAGGTCAGTTGTTCTTCTAAAGTAACGTTTAAATAATTTCTGATCTGTTCGGCTAATTTCCTTAAATCATCACTAGAACTAACCGAAATATCCTGAAAGATTTTCTTGGTACTAGGATTAATACCATTATTAATTTCTGAGAGCGACAATTGCATCGCTTTTGCTTGTCGTAAAGCATAGATAGTATCGGCGGCCAGGTTTTCGATTTCAAAGTCTGGCAAAGTTCTAAATTCTTGTTTTTCCTCCGCTTCTAGGGGAGGTTCTGGGAAAAAGAATAAAGCGAGGGGACGTTTATATATTCCTGCTAACTTTTCCAATTGACTATAAGTAGGAAAGTCCTCTCCTGACTCCCATTTCTCGATAACAGAAACATCTTTTTTAAACTTGACCGCCACAGACTCAAGAGAATATCTCGCCCTTTCTCTTGCCCATTGGATTATCTTGGGATTAACGCCTGTCAGTTTCTCGCCCATCGGTTTATCTTATCATCACGAGATAGAGATTTCTAGCTTAATTTAGCTTGTGTGATAGTTTAATTGTACTAAATAATCGCCTAGAATAGAGACAATGTACTGAGTTCTGGATATGTCAGCGAGGGATTGATAATTTTTTCCTATATAAAAAACCGGTGGAAGGCTTGACATTAGCCAAAATCCCCAGACAATGTTAAGTTAAATTAACCAATAGCCTAGGCTTGTATTCAAGGAAAACCCCTTATGGTAGCAACACCAGTTCAACAGAAATACGACATTAAAGATATTAGTTTAGCCCCCATCGGCAAACAGCGCATCGAATGGGCTGGTCGGGAAATGCCAGTTTTGCGTCAATTAGCCGAACGTTACGCCATCGAAAAACCCTTTGCTGGACTGCGTTTAGTCGCTTGCTGTCACGTTACCACCGAAACCGCCAATTTGGCAATCGCACTCAAAGCCGGTGGCGCTGATGCGTTATTAATTGCTAGTAATCCCCTTTCCACCCAAGATGATGTGGCCGCTTGTTTAGTCGCTGATTACGGCATCCCCGTTTATGCAATCAAAGGGGAAGATAACGACACCTATCACCGTCACGTTCAAATCGCCCTCGATCACAAACCCCAGATTATCATCGATGATGGTTGTGATGTAGTGGCCACCCTGGTTAAAGAAAGAAGTCACCAATTACCCGACATTATCGGTACTACCGAAGAAACTACCACCGGTATCGTCCGTTTGCAAGCCATGCTCAAAGCCGGGGTCTTATCCTTCCCCGCAATGAACGTTAACGACGCAGAAACCAAGCATTTCTTTGATAATCGCTACGGTACAGGTCAATCTACCCTTGATGGTATCATTCGCGCCACCAATATCCTCCTTGCCGGTAAAACCGTGGTTGTGGCTGGTTATGGTTGGTGTGGTAAAGGTGTCGCTATGCGGGCCAAAGGTTTAGGCGCTAATCTAATTGTCACCGAAATTAACGCCGTACGCGCCATTGAAGCGGCGATGGACGGTTTCCGCGTTATGCCCATGGATGAAGCCGCTAAAGAAGGCGATATCTTCATCACTGTTACTGGTAACAAGCACGTTATCCGGGCTGAACATTTCGACCTAATGAAAGATGGGGCGATTGTTTCCAACTCCGGTCACTTTGATATTGAAATCGACCTGCAAGCTTTAGGCGCAAAAGCGAATAATGTTAAGGAAGTTCGCAACTTTACCCAACAATATAGCCTAAAAAGCGGTAAATCCGTCGTTGTTATCGGTGAAGGTCGCCTAGTTAACCTCGCAGCCGCCGAAGGTCATCCTAGCGCCGTTATGGATATGAGTTTCGCTAACCAAGCGATCGGTGTAGAATACTTGGTTAAAAATAAAGGTAAATTGGCCCCCGGCATCTACTCAATTCCCTACGAATTAGACCAAGAAATCGCCCGTTTGAAACTGCAAGCCATGGGGATTGAAATCGATACCCTCACCGAAGCCCAATTAGAATATATCAACTCCTGGACTTCCGGAACCTAATATCAGTTATCAGTTATCAGTTATCAGTTATCAGTTATCAGTTATCAGTTTTCAGATGTGAGTTTTCAGTTATCAGGTGTGAGTTTTCAGTTTACTGAAAATACTTCCCCAACCCCCTTTTTTTACTTTTAAACTGTTTTCTAAATCATAAAAAAATATGACTGAATGGATTACAAATACAATGACTTCGATGGGCTATTTAGGCATAGCCCTATTAATGTTTTTAGAGAATCTTTTTCCTCCCATTCCCTCAGAATTAATTATGCCCCTAGCCGGTTTTACCGTCCATGAGGGACAAATGGAATTTATTCCGGCAGTGGTAGCGGGGATTGTCGGAACCGTAGTCGGAGCGCTACCTTGGTATTATCTCGGTCGGGTTGTGGATGAGGAAAAAATCGAAAAACTAGCCGATAAATACGGCAAATGGATTACCGTTTCCGCTAAAGATATTCAAAAAGCCAATCAATGGTTTAACCGTCACGGTAGTAAAGCGGTTTTACTCTGTCGTTTGGTCCCAGGAGTGCGAACTTTGATTTCCCTACCTGCTGGGATGAATCACATGGCGATGATTCCCTTTTTAGTTTACTCCACCATCGGCACGACCCTCTGGGTCGTTTTTTTAACGGCAGCAGGTTACTTTTTAGGGAAAAATTACCCCCTTGTGGAAGAATATCTGGCTCCCGTCTCAAAAATAGCCCTACTTGCCCTCGTTATCTGGTTTATCCTCTGGATTATCCGCAAACGCAACCGCCGGTATGAGTAAATGTTGATGATAGGTGCTGCGTTACGACGGATTGTCACCTTCCAGTCAAATCAGCAATTTTTGCCGTCTAACGCACCCTACTGGACTGTTTCAGCTAATTTGGTGTATTAGAAAAATGCTATAAATTATATAATCTAAGACTTTAAGCCGAAATCTATTGCCCTATTTTAGTTGAAACAGTCCACTACGTTTTACTACTAATCATGCCGACTACTCAAGACGGCCGTGATCAGCAAATAGGCCAGCGTCACCCCGATACTAATTTGGAAGGAATAGGGAGCGGCGCGGTATCGATACCAACTAGAAAAAGATTCAAGAATTCTCAGGGTGAACAACACCACCCAATTTAAGGAAAGCATCAGGAGGTAAAACAACGCTCCGACTCCTAACGACTGCACAAAGCGATTTTTTAATAAATCCATAGCCCTAACCAAGTTAACTAGAACTCTTGCAAATTAATTATATGTTATAACAGGGTGAGAGCATCTCAAAAGCTATTGACAATTGGCAAATTTTGTTATCCGCATGGGCATTTCAGGTGATACAAGTCAATCAAAATAGATTAATCCCTGTAATATCCCCAATGGAGAGATGAGAAGGAAAATTTCCCTAGAGTCTTTCCATAAGGGTGATTAGATGAATAAATTCTCAATAAAATTCTAATTGGGGGTATTATCTGGAAAAATTAGTCTAGTATATAGTCAGAGAGAGTTTTAGATAGTTTAGAAACATTCTTTGGTATGTAAAACCTATGGAAGTTAGAGAGATTAAAATTCGTGTTGACGCGGAATCAGCAAAAATTTATGAATCAGCTATATTTGCTGATCGTCAAAAGCTTGATGCGCTTCTTAGTTTGAGGTTGAAAGAATTTGCTAGAAAACGCCGCCCACTAGAGACTGTTATGAGTGATATCAGTCAGAAAGCACAAGCTAGAGGCTTAACTCCCGAAATTTTGAGTAATTTGCTAAGTGAATAAAGTGCGATACGTTTTTGATACCAACGTGATCATTAGCTCTTTGCTGTTTGAGGGCAGTCAGCCTGACTTGGCAATTAGGTATGCACTCCAAAACGGCAACATTTTGTTCTAATGAGAACTAATAGAAGAAATTGACGAAGTTCTCAGTCGTGCAAAGTTTAGAAAATATATCACAGATGAAGAAAGGGAAGAATTTTTAGACAGCTTTATAGATAGGGGGATATTGATTGAGGTGGTAGATGTTGTCAAGGAGTGCCGTGATGCCAAGTATGACAAGATTTTAGAGTTATCGCTTAGTGGTAAAGCTGATTTGATTATCAGTGGAGATAAATATCTGTTGGTTCTTAATCCTTTTCGATCAATACAAATACAATCTGTTGATCAGTTTCTAAAAAGTGTTGGTCACTATCCACCAAACAAACAGACATAAAACATCACTGCACCCGACCGTATGCTAAACTATCCTTGTCATTCAAGGTTTGTAGCGGCCAGTGCATTCGCAGAAAAAGAAGAGCTTCTGTTGCGTCGTAGGGCGACCAAATTGGGTACTCTGATGCAGAGAAGATGACTTGTAGTTCAGCGTCTGGGATTTGTGTGGCCAAGAGTTTGAAGAGTGATAAAAAAAAGGAGTGAAAATAATCACTCCTACTGATAATCAAAAGAAAAACAGGCTTAAACCTAGAGAGCGTTGGCTCCCGCTACTACTTCTAGCAATTCTTGCGTAATAGCGGCTTGACGCGCCTTGTTGTAGGTACGGCTTAAAGTCCCGATTAACTCGCTGGCGTTCTCGCTGGCGTTGCTCATCGCCGTCATCCGGGCTGCTAATTCACTCGCTGCCGATTCCTGGAGAGCGCGCAGTAATTGGTTATTTAAGTACAAAGGTAGGAGAGAATCGAGGATTTGGACGGGATTCTGCTCAAAAATCATGTCTTGGGGAAAAACCTGCGCCGGTTGGCTGGCCATTTTTTCCCGTTGTACCTTAAATTTTCCCTCTTTAGTCACCAAACGGAAAATCTCGTCATCCTGTACCGCTAAACCTTGGGTAGTTAAAGGTAACAGGGTTTGAATCACCGGAGTGGAACTGATCAGGGAGATAAAACGAGTATAAATTAACTCGACGCGATCAACTGTTTCCGATAAAAATAAGGAAAGCAATTCATCCCCAATCGTGCCAGCTTCATCAGCAGTGGGAATCTGTTCAAGGTTAATAAATTTAGCGGCAATGGGAGCATTGCGGCGCTCGAAATATTGTGCCGCTTTCCGGCCGGCAACAACTAATTGATAGTTAATCCCTTGCTCTTTTAATTCATTAATCCGTTGTTCGGCACGACGGATGACGTTAGTATTATAACCGCCACAAAGACCTCGATCGCCTGTCACTACCAACAGAGCCACGGTTTTTACTTCCCGTTGGGCCAGCAGGGGTAAATTAACATCACTAAAGGCCAAACGACCTTGCAGATTATAAAGTACCTGAGCGAGGGCATCGGCAAAAGGACGGGTACAGAGAACTTGTTCTTGGGCGCGGCGCACTTTTGCGGCTGCCACTAGACGCATGGCCTCGGTAATTTTTTTGGTATTTTTGACCGATTGAATTTGGTCGCGAATCGCTTTGAGATTAGGCATAATTCAGTTATCAGTTATCAGTTATCAGTCATCAGTTATCAGTTATCAGTCGGGGTTTAGGAGGGAATGGAGAGGTGGGGAAACAGGGAAATGGAGAGATAGAGAAATTTCAACTCATACCCCAAAACCCCAAAACCTCAACACCCCATCCCCCAAAACCTAACCCCCATTACCAACATTCATTTACTGATTACCGAGATTATTTAAAAGCCTGTTTGTACTCGTTGATGCCATCTTTGAGCAGGCCTTCCGCTTCGTCGTTGAGTTGTTTTTCAGTGCTAACGATCTCAACGTAGCGAGGTTTGCTGGTTTTCAGGTATTCCCGTAGGCCAGTGCAGAAATCGATAACTTTATTGGTGGCGATATCGTCGAGATAACCGTTTAAACCGGCATAAACCACCGCGACCTGTTCCCAAACGGCCAGGGGGAAGTTTTGGGGCTGTTTCAGGATTTGACGCAGACGCTGACCGCGAGCGAGTTGTGCTTGGGTGGCCGCATCAAGGTCAGAAGCGAATTGAGCAAAAGCTTCTAATTCGTCAAACTGGGCTAATTCTAGTTTTAATTTACCGGCCACTTTCTTCATCGCTTTCGTTTGGGCCGCCGAACCCACGCGGGATACGGAAATACCAGCGTTAATAGCGGGACGGAAACCAGCGTTAAAGAGGTCGGTGGAGAGGAAGATCTGACCGTCAGTAATCGAAATTACATTGGTGGGAATGTAGGCAGAAACGTCACCGGCCTGGGTTTCGATAATCGGCAGGGCGGTCATGCTACCACCACCGAGGGCATCGCTGAGTTTAGCGGCGCGCTCTAGTAAACGGGAGTGGAGATAGAAAACGTCGCCGGGGTAAGCTTCCCGACCGGGAGGACGACGCATGAGCAGGGATAGCTGACGATAAGCTTGAGCCTGTTTGGTGAGGTCATCGTAGATAACTAGGGTCGCTTTGCCTTTATACATGAAGTATTCGGCGATCGAAGCTCCGGTGTAGGGGGCGATATACTGGAGGGTGGCGGGGTCGTTAGCGTTAGCGGCCACCACCACGGTGTAATCCATGGCTCCTCTTTGGGTGAGGGTGTCGATTACTTGGGCGACGGTGGAGGCTTTTTGACCGATGGCGACATAGACACAGATCACGTCTTCGCTTTTCTGGTTAATGATTGTGTCAATGGCGATCGCTGTTTTACCGGTTTTTCTGTCACCGATAATTAACTCCCGTTGACCACGACCGACGGGAATCATGGCATCGATAGCGGTAATGCCGGTTTGCATCGGTTCACAGACGGATTTGCGAGCGACAATACCGGGGGCGGGGGATTCCACCAGACGGGTTTCGCTGGTGATGATGTCCCCTTTACCGTCGATGGGACGACCGAGAGCATCAACCACGCGGCCGACTAAGGCTTCACCCACGGGAACCTGAGCGATTTTACCGGTAGCTTTCACCGTACCGCCTTCTTTAATCCCGAAACCGTCACCCATTAACACTGCACCGACGTTATCTTCTTCGAGGTTAAGGGCGATGCCGACGGTTCCATCTTCAAATTCTAATAGTTCTCCCGACATGGCTTGTTGTAGGCCGTAGATGCGGGCAGTACCGTCACCCACTTGCAGGACGGTTCCCACGTTGGAGACCTGTACTTCTTGGTTATAGGATTCGATCTGTTGACGAATAATCGTGCTAATTTCGTCGGGTCTGATAGCTACCATAGTTTAATCTGGGAAAAAGTAAAAAATTAGGAGGTGAAAAAACGGCAAAAAAGGGAGATTAGATGACCTTAGCGCAGGGAGAGGCTGAGGCGTTGTAGTTGACCGCGAATGCTGGCATCAAAGACCTGGGAACCGACTTTGATCACCACACCACCGATGAGGCTGCCATCAACTTTGGTTTTCAGTTCGACCACATTTGCCCCGGTCAGGGTTTTCACTTTGTCGATGACGATTTGTTTTTGGCTATCGTTCAATTCGGTGGCCGAGGAAACTTCCGCTAAAACGGTGTTAGTCAGCACTCTAGCCAGGGTGAGATATTGTTGACAAACGGGTTCTAAAAATTGAATCCGACGTTTATCGACTAATAACATCATGAAGTTAGTTAAATAGGGATTGGCACTGCTCCCCATTACTTGGGAAAGAACGGCTTTTTTAGCTTCTTCTTTGATGACGGGATTGCCGATAAAAGCTCTTAGATCGGGAGCATTTTCTAGCAATTCCAAGAGGGATTTAATTTCGCCGCCGATCGCTTCTAATTGTCCGCTGCTTTGGGCGACGGAAAGTAATGCTTGGGCGTAGGGTTCGGCTATTTCTGAACTGATTAAACTTCCCTGCATCTATTTACCTCCTAGGTTGGCCAAACTGCGATCAATTAGGGTTTGTTGTACCGATTCTTCCAGGCCGGTGCTTAATTGGGATTCCACATTAGCTAAGGCTAAAGCGGTAATTCTTTGGCGTAATTCTACTAAAACGCGATCCTGTTCCGCCGAGAGATCTTTAGCGGCACTTTCGCGCATTCTTTGAATATCGAGTTCGGCTTGGGCGGCGATGTCGGCGGTGACAGCTTTAGCTCTAGATCGAGAGTTATCGATAATTTTTTCCGCCTCTTGTTTTGCCAGGGCGAGTTTTTTCTGTTCTTCGGCGAGGGCGGTAGCGGCAATATTTTTCCGGTTTTCAGCTTCAGCCAAAGCTTCAGCAATCTTCGACTGACGTTCTCCGAGGATTTGTCCGAGAACTTTGCGGCCGTAGAAGATGATTAAACCGAGCAGAATTGAGAGGTTAAATAGGTTAGTTCCTAAGATATCGGGGTTGATGCCGAATCCCTCTGCTGCCGCTTCCTTCGCCTCCGTGGCTAATAATAAAACTGTGTCGATGATCATGATTATTGAGGGCGGGGAGTAGGTTATGCAGTTATCAGTTATCAGAGGTAAGTTATCAGTCTTCTAACTTCTGACGACTGACTTCTATCTTTTCACTGATCACTGTTATTAACCAAGGCCTGGGGTTTAGCGAACGAGTTCGGGGCCGAGGAGTTTTTCGAGAATTTGACGGGAAAGAGAGGCTACTTGTCCTTCTAGAGAACGAAAGGCTTCTTCTTTCTGTTGGGCAATTTCGGCGGCGACGGCTTCTTTACGAGCGATCGCTTCTTTTTGGGCTGCGGCAACTCTTTCGCTGGCTAGTTTTTGGGCCTCGGCTTGCGCTTGGGCGATAATCTCTTGGGATTGTTTACGAGCCGAACTTAATTGCAATTCGTACTCTTGTACCAGTGCTTCGGTTTTGGCTAGTTGTTCTTTGGCTCCGCTTTCTGTTTGCCGAATATACTCCGCCCGTTCATCTAAAACTTTACTGAGGGGTTTATAAAAAACGGCGTTCAGGATCACTGCCAAAAGAATAAATTGTAGTGCCATCACTGGCAGGGTGGCATCGAAATCAAACATTGATTTATTCCTGATAAATAGAAGCTATAGGCAGGTTCAAAAAAGGAAGACGATCCCCCTGCTTTAACAATAAACAGTCAGGGGGGATCAGCAAAATTCCCTTAACTAGCTATCAGCCTTCCGTCCCAAAAACCAGACTTTTTAGTTGGCTCCTTTGGCGTTTTTTTAGAGTTTTGAAAACTCTCCCGCCAAGCTGCGGACTGGGGGCTGATAGCCCACTGCTTTTTTAATTAAGCGAAGGGGTTAGCGAACAGTAAAACGAGAGCGATAACCAAGCCGTAGATGGTTAAGGATTCCATGAATGCCAAGCTGAGGAGAAGGGTACCACGAATTCTTCCTTCAGCTTCGGGTTGACGGGCGATACCGGAAACAGCTTCTCCAGAAGCGGTACCTTGACCAACGCCGGGGCCGATAGCGGCTAAACCAACGGCGAGGGCGGCGGCGATAACGGAAGCGGCAGCTACTGTGGGGTTCATGGTGATTTTTTCCTCTATTTACTAATCAATTTCAATCTGTTGTTTACAGAGCGCGTTCTCAGCCGTAAAAAATGGCTGGTTTTCTGCTCAAAACTCCCGAAAGAGTTTTTGGGAAAGAACGATCCTGGAATTCAGTTGCTCATCCTGAATTCGACCAATAATTTCTTAGTTATTATCCTATTATTTGGACACTTTTCCCTAAGAAATTTTTCTTTTTTTGTCCCTCGCTTTTAAGCGTGTTCTTCTTCGTGTTCCGATTCCAGGGCCTCATGGATATAGGCCCCAGCAAGGGTGGCGAAGACAAGGGCCTGAATAGCGCTGGTAAATAAACCGAGAGCCATCAGGGGTAGGGGTACGACTAAGGGGACAAGGAAGACTAATACGGCCACTACCAACTCGTCCGCGAGGATGTTTCCGAAAAGACGGAAGCTGAGGGAGAGGGGTTTGGTAAAGTCTTCTAAAATTTTGATCGGTAATAGCACGGGAATCGGCTCTAGGTAGTGAGCAAAGTAACCGAGTCCTTTTTTACTGATGCCCGCGTAGAAGTAAGCGAGGGAAGTCAGTAGGGCTAACGCCACCGTGGTATTGATGTCGTTAGTGGGGGCGGCTAATTCTCCTTCGGGCAGTTCGATTAACTTCCAAGGAATCAATGCCCCTAACCAGTTAGAAACGAAAATAAATAAAAATAGGGTGCCGATGAAGGGCAACCAGGGTCGATATTCCTTTTCTCCTAGCTGGTTTTTGGCTAAATCGCGCAGAAATTCCAGAACGTACTCCATCAGGTTTTGAATACCGCTAGGAACTTTCTGGATCTTGCGGGTAGCGGCGATCGAGGCGATGATTAAGATAGCGAAGACGATCCAGGAGACCGCGATCACTTGCCCGTGAATTTTTAGTCCGCCGATGTGCCAGTACCAGTGTTGTCCCACTTCCAGGGAAGCGAGGCTATAAAAATTAAGCACACTTAAACTGTCTAACATTTCCACCTTGGAGAGATTCGGGTTCGCAAATCAGGGTTATTTTAACGGTCAAAGGGGTTAGGAATCGGCTTTCTGCTCCAACTTGAAGATGGTTTGCAGAGTATAGACGATGATCGCCCCTTTATAGGTCAAAAAACCCAAAAAAACTGGCACTATGTGCAGTTCTTGCCAACGACTGGCGATGATGATTAATCCAGCGAATAGGGCTAATCCTTTTTTGCCCACCCGATTTTTCGTTACCCCCAATTTTTCCACTTCCCCGGCCAGGAGTTTTAGGTAAACAACTCCCACCATTGCCCCTAATAGGTAATTAAGGGCGGTATTGAGGGAATAAAACCACCACACGGGAATAAAGATCAGACCGCTTAAGATCAGGGTGGTGATCAATAAAGTGTTTTGTAGTTGATAGTATTCCCGCATCGGATCTGACGGCGGGTTGGTTTCTGGGGTTGGGGGAGATTCGATCGATGGATCAGACAAGGTACACCTAAATCAGCGATAGACTAATCTCAATATCTAGATTGCTTTCCGAGCTATGACGCTCAGGTGAGCCACAAGACATATTATCACGGCAGTGGCAACAATTATTAAGCAATTATAAATGGCCATGATTCCCCCCGCTCGCAGCCGTCAGCTTTTTTCTCCCCCCTCCCCTGCTCCTTTCTCCCCACTTCCCCAACTCCGGCACTCCCTCTTGCCTGTTCCCTAAAACCAGAGACTTCCTACCTCACTATTAAGATCACTGCGATAACTGTGTTTTTGAGGACATTTTTTCTTGTCCCCACTCCTGAATAAACCCGAACCTGAAGAAAAATTTACCCCTACCCCCTACCCTAAAAGAAAAATTTTTTCTGGAAAGTTTTTCAGCATCAGGGTTTGATGGTTTGAGTGCCAGCTTGATCATTTTAACCAATATCATCCTTGCCCTTGGCGGGGGGTTAAAATTTGCTGCTATAAATAAGAAAAAAAGTTTTTGTGTGCTTCTCTCTGACAACAATCTCTAGGCAAAAAGCCAGAGATTTTTTAAAAAAGCTGATCACTGATAACTGATTCTGTCTCCTGATACAAACTAGCTAGGAACAATATTTAAGAAAGCATCGAAGTCTTTTAATGCTTCTTGGAATTGAGTAGCAGCGAGACTAGCATCTTTTTCTTTGGCTGCCGCATCGATACGTTCAAAGTGAACGAAAAGATTTTTCGCTAACTGCTTGGCTTTTTCTTGGTCTTTGGGCAGTAAATTACGGGATAATCCTACCATATCCCGACGCAATTGCCCCAAAGGACCGTGGATATAGGTGCGAGTATCTACCCAATTTTTGTCAGCGATGAGGTCTTGCAAAACGCTCATTTTTTCGCGAAACTCTGCGATAGGTTGGATGTAAACCTGTAACTGTTCGATTTTTTGCGGACTGTAAACGGTGGGGATAGTTGCTTGGGGACCACTGCAACTAACCAGCAGGGTAGTAACTAGGACTAAAACTAGGGAAATAATCGAGCGAAGACGTGGCATTGGTTTATATGTACTATTTAAGAAACTATTGACGTTTTCTCCCGATAACCGGTCAAGCTATCGGGACGATTTTTACTTTATCAGGTTGTGGGATTCCCAAATCAGATTTTACTCCCAACGGCCTTGACAGTAACTCGGTGTTATCGGACAATAATCAGCAATTTTGCCTATTTAAGTCCATAGGTGCAGAGGCTAATATTTGGAGATGTGGTCAGACTCCCCGTTAAACTCAAATATATCTGATATGCTGTTAATCTAAACGATTGAAAGGTCGGTTCAAGGCGAGTAATAGAGTTTAAGCTAAAAGTCTCACAACAGCAACAGGCAGCAATATCTGACAGCAATTCTCAGTTTTAGACATAGCAAGCCTTTTAGGGATTTAAAGAACATTTTAAAGGGGGATTTTTGGGGCAACTTTGGGTGTACTATCACGTCAAAAGCCTGAAGACTCGGGGCAAATTTAGAATTGCTGAATATCTGAGTCTATAAGAATTGGGCAATCCATTAATCCTTCTGTTGAAGCATAAGGAGAGCAATCAGCTTCGTTGCAGACTGTTTACCCATTTTCACAAACGCCAAGTTTGGAAGGAGATAAGTAATTATGTTTGATCTTTGGTCAAGAATAGACCTCGACCTAATATTATCTCAAGAGCAAAAGTCTTTCTAGTTAAGGAATCTACCCGAATAAAAATTATTTTAATTGCCTCATATTTTTTCAGTGAAATTGAATTAGCAACGATAGATATACATTTCAGCTATCGAACTATTTAGTGAGTACACAAACTAAAAGCAAGCTGTGACTGGATTATAATTTTTGGAGATGTCTAATAGATAAAGTCAAGATTGGAGGCAATCTGTACCTATGCCGACGGCCTTACGGACTGGTCCTTACCGCTTCTACTTCTATTCCTATGATTGCCATGAACCACGACATATACACGCAGACCGAGAGAACCGAAGCGCCAAATTCTGGCTAGATCCCGATGTCACACTGGCAACAAATCACGGTTATAATCGCAGAGAGTTGCGTGACATTGAGCGTATAATCCGTGAACATCTGGAGGTATTGAGACATGAATGGGATGATTTCTGCGGTGGTGACACTGGCCCAGCCTAAAATAGTTAGTGTCACGGTGACAGATGATACCCTGTCTGTTGACCTCGAAGACGGTCGTACCATTGCTGTCCCGATTGGTTGGTATCCGCGTCTGGCTCATGGTAGTCCGGCTGAGCGTGTTAATGTTCAAATTAGCGGTGGAGGTTATGGTATGTATTGGCCAGAACTCGATGAGGATATCGGTATTGAAGGATTGTTGCTTGGTAAACAATCTACAGAAAGTGCTACTTCGTTCAAACGCTGGTTACAGCGGCGTAAAGCCAAGCAATATTAATTCGTTCAAACGAGGACAAGCAGATGACAATTCTACAAGCATGGCTTCAAAATTTGCAAGCACGGTTTCAAAATCGGAACAATCAGAATGCGTTACCTCATGCAGGTGTATCACTTGAAGATCTGAGAGAATTGTCTGTAGGCAATCCTGAACAAGCCAAGATAATATTAGAATATGAAAAACTTAAAGCGGATAATCATTGGTTAAAAACTTTTTTAAGTTTTGTTGCAGGTGCATTAATCCCTTCATTTATTCTGGCGTTAACATATTATTACAAACAAAAAGAGATTATTCAAAAACAACAAGAGATTCAGAATCTGGAAGAAGAAGCGCACAAAAATAGACTAAAGGATATTTATGGAATATTTTTAACCAACAGAAATGTAATCTACTCTACAAACCCAAGCGAATGCGAAAATTTCGCAAAAGATTTGGGTCCTATCTTTAACCGACTAGCTGCTAATGTCAATGCAACAAAATGTAAATCCATCTTATGGCTACTTGAAGAACAACAACCCAATTCAAATCAGCCACCATCTCCTGAAGACAAACAACAAGCACAAGAACAAGCGACGAGTATATCAAAGCTTAAATCTGATAAAGTAACAATCCAAATAGAAGACTTGATTAAAAAATTTACTACGTCTGAGCGAAAAACTGCAAGTTTGACTTTAAGTGAGTTAGCCAATAAGGATCCAGAAGCAAAACCCCTAGTGGTGAATGCTTTGATCGGCGGCATAGTTGGTGACAAGGAAGAGAACGCATATCTTAAAAACTTGTATATTGCTTACACCTTAGCGAATATTAAGGATTGGAGTTCACCCCAATATCAAAAGGTTTGCGATTTAAAAAAATCAAAAAATTACAATGATCCAACATTTAAAATGCGGGTAAATAACGCTATTAATAAATTAGATAAGTCCAAACATTGTCCTTAAATAGGGTCTGCTGAATAAATCTAAAAACCTTATCCAACAAGGTTTTTAGACTTTTTTTCCCTCAAAAAGTGCCGGCCCTTGGAGTGATTGGGGGGAAAATTCAGGGACTTTTTCCCTGAAAATTAGGTAATTGACCACCTGAAAATCGGTAAAACCCCACACCCCAACCCCCAACCCCCAACCCCCAACCCCCAACCCCCACCGAAAAACTTTTTCAGCAGACCCTAATTATGACCTTTATTCCCCATCCCGACACCACCCCCCTTAACCTTACCTGTGCCGTAGTCACGGTGAGC
>VYLG01000113.1_pt1 | contig 27107 bp, 25 predicted proteins | sample 5114351 | NCBI WGS metagenome assembly VYLG01 (sample SAMN12291798, study PRJNA351875) | freshwater metagenome | isolation source: freshwater lake | place: USA: Michigan, Kent Lake | collected 2013-08-15
CCAACCCCCAACCCCCAACCCCTCACTGATCACTGATAACCATGCTCGATCGCCATGCTACCCTAACTGTAGCGGAACCTCGCACACCCTACCAATTAACCACCACCCCGCAACTGTGGTTAGAGGTTTTGGTCGATCGTCCTTATCCTAGAGATAGTCAAGAGGATGAGCAAATATTAACCTATAGTATCCCCCCGTATTTAACGGTAGAAATCGGCGATATTTTAAGCGTTCCCTTTGGTTCTCAGGTAATTGGGGGAATTGCCCTCAGATTTATCGAAAATTTGCCCCCAGGACTAGAAGAAAATCAAATTCGTCCCGTGGAAGATGTGATTACTAAGGGTTTTTTTCCTGATAATTATTGGCAGTTATTGACGAAAATCGCCCAATACTACGCTACCGATTTAATCACCGTTGTTCGCGTCGCTTTACCCAAGGGTTTACTGCGAAGTTCCCAACGTCGCATCAGATTAAAACCCGATGCGATTCCCCCCGGTGCGGAAGTTTTTTGTACTCCCCTCTCCCGTCAGATTTTATCCCTGCTCAAAAATCAAAAAGAAGGCGATTATTCGGCGAAATACCTGCAAGAAAAACTAAAAAATGCTAATTACGGTATTCGAGACTTAGTTAAGCGCGGTTGGGTAGAAAGTTATCTAGAAGCACCCAAAAGTACCAATATTAAACAAAAAAAAGCCATTACCCTGCTAATAACCGACTTTCCTGCTGATTTAACCGAAAATCAGCGCAAAATTGTCGAAATTCTCCGTCATCAGGGAGGAGAAATGTGGCTGCCAGAATTGGTACAACTTGCGGGGACAAAATATTTTAAACCGCTCATTGACAAGGGTTATGTGGTGATTCAGGATCGGGAATTTCTGCGCTTATCCTCGGCGATTATGAGCAGGGATCAACCAAAAACCCTCACTTCTAGCCAAAAACAGGCACTAGAAACCATTCAAAACCTGAAAGGTGGTGAAAGCGTCCTCTTACACGGAGTGACGGGATCGGGTAAAACAGAAGTCTATCTACAGGCGATCGCACCTATCTTAGCAGCGGGTAAATCTGCCTTGGTTTTAGTCCCCGAAATTGGATTAACACCGCAACTAACCGATCGCTTTGTGGCCCGTTTTGGCGATCGAGTCTATGTTTATCATAGCGCCCTCTCGGAAGGAGAAAGATACGACACATGGCGACAGATGTTAACAGGAACCCCCCAGGTGATTATCGGGACGAGATCGGCGATTTTTGCCCCTTTACCCCACCTAGGCATGATTATCCTCGATGAAGAACACGATAGCAGCTTTAAACAAACCCAATTACTTCCCACCTATCACGCGCGTACCGTGGCTAAATGGCGCGCTCAATTAAACCATTGTCCCGTAATTTTAGGCTCGGCCACGCCATCTTTAGAAACATGGCTAGAATCTCAAGATAATCCCTGTCTTTACCTATCTTTGCCCGATCGCATCCAAAATCGCCCCTTACCGCGGGTGGAAATCGTCGATATGCGACGGGAATTGCAACGAGGCAATCGTTCCCTATTTAGTCAATCCCTGCGTTCATCTCTGGAAACTCTGCGCGACAAGGGAGAACAGGCAATTTTATTCGTCAGTCGTCGGGGACATAGTACTTTTGTATCTTGCCGAAGTTGCGGTTATGTGCTGGAGTGTCCCCACTGTGATGTCTCCCTCTCCTACCACCACACCGAACCGGGAGCGCAAGAATTACTCCGCTGTCACTACTGCAACTATGGTCGCATTCATCCGAAACAATGTCCTGAATGCGGTTCTCCCTATCTGAAATTTTTCGGTACTGGCACTCAGCGAGTCACCCAAGAATTAACCAAAGAATTTCCTGATTTGCGTTGCTTGCGTTTTGATAGTGATACCACCCGCAATAAAAATGCTCCCCGGGAACTATTAAAACAATTTACTGATGGTGAATTCGATGTCTTAGTGGGAACCCAAATGCTCACCAAAGGATTAGATATCGATCGAGTTACCCTAGTGGGAGTAATGGCAGCCGATGGCTTACTTTATCACTCCGATTATCGCGCCTCCGAACGCGCTTTTCAAACCCTCACTCAAGTAGCAGGGAGAGCAGGAAGGGGAGAAAGAGAAGGAAAGGTCATTATCCAAACCTATACCCCCGAACATCCCGTGATTAGAGCAGTGCAAACCCACGATTATGAGGGTTTTGTTGAGACGGAATTAATGCACAGAGAGAGTTTAAATTATCCTCCCTACGGTAGTTTGGTATTAATTCGTTTTAGTGGTTTAGATGGGGAAGCGGTGCAGAAAAGTGCCGAAAATGTAGCGGAGGAATGTGTTAATAATTTCGGTTCCGATTGGGATATTTTGGGACCTGCACCCGCAACAATTATGCGCGTGGCTAACCGTTATCGCTGGCAAATTCTGTTAAAATCATCGGGAGACAAGGCTGATATCGGTGGTCTTTTTCGTCCTTTGAAAAGCTTAGTTTTGCCCAAGGTAAGTATGGCGATCGATGTGGATCCCTTAACTATAGAATAATAAAGGTTGAATGAGATGATCGCCATTGCTCACGGATGCAACCAGTTATCTAAATCCGTCAAAGTGTCAAAGTCTAATAAAGCGAGTCCTAAGTCTTCTAACCGCTCCACAGGAAGGCTGCGGATGATTTCCTCAAGATTTTGCGGTATTTCACCGAAACGTCGTTGAAGAAGTCTAATAACAAGATTGGCCTCTTGAATTCTACCCTGTTCAAGACCCTGCTGTACCCCCTCTTGAACCGCTTGTTCCCTATCCTGTTGGTAAAGTGGAGCTAAACGCATAATAAAGTTCCTATCCTCCTGTGTTTTTTTCGATAACGCTTCTAGATTTCTACTCAAATTATACAATAAGTTTAAAGAAGCCGATTTTAGAGGAGCATTCGGCGATAATCTCTCTAATTCATCGATAGCTCTCTCTCTTATTCCTCCTCTACCCAATAATCTTAGCCATAATGTCTCTGGGATTGCGGGTAATTGATGAATGACGACAATAGCTGTACCGAAACCCTCCGGGAGAACATAAACCCCCTCTCCCCAATTGGGTTGTAATTGAGCCGTAAACAGGGATAAAATGCGCTCACTAGCTGTAGGGGTGAGAATCCACAACTTAGGTATCTCCTCCTCTGATATTCTCGCTTGGACAGACAATCATTGATACCATCAAGGGTAATCCCATTGCGATAGGGTTCCAATAAACAGGGAGTTTGGCATAATCTGCCTAATAATCCTAGCTGAGGGGGAATTTTCGCGGTATTAGGACTAAAATACACATCAATTTCTTTAATTTCTGAGGTGACTTCTTTGCTGACAACTACTGTACCGTAGGGAGAAAGAAGGGTTTCTAAGAAGTCTTTGCTAAATTTATCCCAAATAAAGCGAGTCACGGATGCAACCAGTTGTCTAAATCCGTCAAAGTGTCAAAGTCTAATAAAGCGAGTCCTAAGTCTTCTAATCGCTCCACAGGAAGCTTACGGATGGTTTCTTCTAGATTCTGGGGTATTTCACCGAAACGTCGTTGAAGTTGACGGAGGACTAACTTTGCTTCTCCTCTTTGTTCACCTTGCTGTACCCCCTCTTGAACCGCTTGTTCTCTATCCTGTTGGTAAAGTGGAGCTAAACGCATAATAAACTGCCTATCCTCCTGTGTTTTTTTCGATAACGCTTCTAGATTTCTACTCAAATTATACAATAAGTTTAAAGAAGCCGATTTTAGGGGATTATTCGGCAATAATCTCTCTAATTCATCGATGGCTCTCTCTCTTGTTCCTCCTCTACTATTTTTCTGATCGGAGACTACTGACTACTGACTCCTAACCCTAACAACAATTTTTGATTTTTACCGGAGATATAAATAATCTTCCGGTTGCCGTTTGCCAAGCTCAGAACTAGGATAGGAAAGAACGAGGTATTAATGCAGCAAGAGAGGTTTAGACTGTGACCAATGTAGCGATCGATGTCCGATTAACCGAGACTTCTCTGTGGCAATGGCAAATATGGCAAGGATTGCCCTATCTTACCTGTAGTCTCCTAGAGGACTGGTCCCACGGCTTTTTTACCCGTCATTATTACCCCCAAACCCCGGAAGCTTTTACGGCTGCTCTGGGGGCAAATGTACCGGTTTATCGGGTCAAACAGGTACATGGCGATCGCCTATTAAATCCCCAAGGGATTACTAACCCGGAAATTGTCGAAGCGGATGGAATTATCACCGATGCTTCCGGTCAAGGGATTTGGGTGGCCAGTGCTGATTGTACGCCCGTACTAATAGGCGATCGCTCTACTGGTGTTGGGGTGGCGATTCATTCTGGATGGAGAGGGACGGCCAAAAGGATAGTTCCCAAAGCAGTAAAGCAGTTATTAAACTCCGGTAGTTGTTTAGATAACTTAGTGCTGGCCCTGGGGCCGGCAATTGCCGGGGAAGTGTATCAAGTAGAGACAGAAGTTGCCGCAGAAGTGGGTTTAAGTTTATTCCCCCAAGAAACCAATCCCGACCAAATTCTGGCGAATTTATTTAACCTGTCCCCCTCCCCCTTATTTGCTGACGAGGAAAAAGGAAAAGTGCGCTTAGACGTGCGACGGGTGATTTATCATCAACTACAACAGTTAGGAATTAGGGATGAACAAATTGCGATCGCTCCTTTTTGTACCTATCAACAAGAGGATCATTTTTTCTCCTATCGTCGGGAAAAAGCCAAAAAAATTCAATGGTCTGGCATAGTTAGCCGTTAATAACTCAGTGGACATTCACTGATTACTGCTCACTGATAACTGAAAAATCCCCCCCCTCTCCCATGCGTATTGTTTTTTTCGGAACCCCGACTTTTGCCGTTCCCACCCTAAAAAAATTATTAGCCAATCCCGATATAGAAGTAATTGCCGTCGTTACCCAACCGGACAAGCGCCGGGGAAGGGGCAATCAATTAATCCCCTCACCGGTGAAACAAATAGCCATAGAACGGCAAATACCGGTTTGGCAGCCCAAAAGTGTCAAAAAAAACGCTCGAACCTTAGATTTTCTCAGACAATCGCGGGTGGATGCCTTTGTGGTGGTTGCCTACGGACAAATTCTCTCCCCAGAAATTCTAGAGATGCCGAGATTAGGCTGTATTAACGTTCATGGCTCAATTTTACCGAAATATCGGGGAGCAGCCCCCGTGCAGTGGTGCATCGCTAGGGGAGAAAAAGAAACCGGCATTACCACCATGTTAATGGATGCGGGCATGGATACCGGACCGATGCTACTGAAAGCCTACACCCCGATCGCTCTTTTTGACCATGCCGAACAGGTGGGAGCAACCCTAGGACAAATAGGGGCGGATTTGCTCCTAGAAACCCTCTCTAAGCTCGATCGAGCAGAAATTACCCCAATTCCTCAAAATAACGACGATGCCACCTATGCCCCTTTAATTCAAAAATCTGACTATCTAATCCACTGGCAAGATTCGGGCCGGAGAATTCACGATCGAGTCCGGGGTTTTTATCCTCATGCGCTAACCACTTTCCGGGGACAACCTCTAAAAGTGATGGCGACTATTCCCCTAGACGATCCTAGTCAACTGCCTCGAGAATTACAGACAAAAGACCTTTCTCATCTAAGCGGAGAAGTGGGATCGATCGTGGCTCTCTGGAAAAATTTCGGGCCGGTAGTGCAGACGGGTGAGGGTTTATTATTATTAAAAGAAGTGCAATTATCGGGAAAATCACCGCGTTCTGGTGGGGATTTGGTCAATGGTTCCCGTTTAACTATCGGTGAGATTTTCGGTCAATAGTTTTGGTGGGGATAGCTTTCCTTTGCTCCTCTATGCTTCACTGGTGAAGATTTTTTTCAACTTGCGAAAGCGATCGGAATAACTTCTTAACACTTCGATCGCAAACATGGGGGTTTCCTGCACGGCAAATAAAAACTGCGGTTGATTGAGACAGGCTAATTTACAATCAGTTTTGGCAATAGCTGTGGATTCTCGCAGTTTATCCCCATGCAGGAGCGATCCTGCTCCGAATACATCCCCTTTTTCTAGAGTTTCTATCAATTGTCCCTTGACATACATCTCCACTTCTCCGCTAAGAATACCGTACATTAACTCGCCCTCCGTGCCATCGGCAAAAATAACTTCACCAGCTTGAAAAGTGCGATCGGGATGATTTTCGAGAATTTTAATCGTTTCTACGGGACTTAACATGATTTAACAATAATTTTTCGGGTTATCTCTCCCATTTTCCGATATATTGAACTCCCCGATCATCGTTTTTGTATGTAAGAACACTTGAAACTTCTCTACCTGACAAAGATTCGGTTTGACTCTCAGAAATGCTTTGTTTAATGCTTGTCGGGGAGGGAAAATTTCTGTCTTCATACCTTTGTCCTCTTCCTGCCCAATCCGATTTTTCAGTCTATTTTTTTCTCTTTTATCTTCGCTGAAAAACCCTATATATATGGGCGCACGGATTCCGATTATACATAAAGTATAAAGCAAGTCTCGCCATTTGTCAAGGGTTTTCTGAAAATCTCCCCCACTTCCCACTTCCTTGACAAAACACCGGGGTTAAAACTGTTCGATCGCTTCTTGGGTGATTTCTGCGATCGCTGCTAAACTGGGACTGACTTGGCCGATATCGGTGGATAACCAGAGAAGATACTCGACGTTACCCGCAGGTCCGGTAATGGGAGACCAAGTTAAACCCCGATAGAACCATCCTAAGACTTCGGCGGCCTGTAAAACCTGAAAAATCGCCCCCGCTTGGTCTTGGTGGTCGCGAACTACCCCTTTTTTGCCAACTTTTTCCCGTCCCACCTCGAATTGGGGTTTGACCAATAAAATCGCTTCTCGCGGTGGATTTAATAGCGTCCACAGGGTCGGTAAAACTTTGGTCAAAGAAATAAAGGACAGATCCATAACTGCTAAATCGGCGGGTTTTTCCTGTCCGTATAACTTTTCCGGGGTTAAATAGCGAAAATTAGTTCTTTCTAGTAAAATAACCCGTTCATCCTGCCGTAAACTCCACGCCACTTGTCCATAACCCACATCAACCCCATAAACCCGTTTTGCTCCTTTTTGCAAGAGACAATCGGTAAATCCCCCCGTGGAAATGCCTCCATCTAAACAAATGCGATCGCAGACATCGATGGCAAACAATTCTAAGGCCTTAGCTAATTTTTCGCCCCCCCTTGACAAATAGGGCAGTTTCTGCTTAACCTCGATCACCGCTGACCGGTCGATTTCTGTGGCCGGTTTATCGATGATTTGGTGATTGACTTTCACTTCTCCAGCGCGAATTAATCGCTGTGCCTGTTGACGGGAATCACAGAGATTTTTGGCTACTAATAATAAATCTAATCTTTGTTTCGGCAAGGAAGGCCTCCCAATAATCAGCGCCTAATTCTAAAAAATACCTTATTTTTCCGCAAGCAATCCCAGAAGGAAGATTATAAGTAAGGAGAGGGGTAAGCGAAACCCATCAGCTACATTTTCGCTGCCATCCCGATATTTTATGGATAAAGATACTCAATTCGCCGTTTTGGTCATTGGCATCCCCTTTCTAGGACTAGCTTACTGTGGCTTGATTTTTGCCGTGATGATCTATTGGGTGTGGGCCCGGGAACATCCCGTGACCATGGCCACTTTTTTCGTCCTTGCTCCTTCTTTGATTTCTGGCTCTATCTGGCTGTTAGCCTCCTATAAAGCCCGTCAAAAGCAGCGTTTAGGGTTATCGAAAATTTGGGTTAAAACCCCGTCGTTTTACGACGGCTTTAAGCTACAATGGAAAAAGCGATAACCAAGCTAAAAACTGAACCTTGACCACAGATAGTAGGGGGTTTCACCCCATTGACGCGACCACCCTAAAAAAGTGGCGTGGTGAGGAATCGCCGTCCGTTTTACGGCGGCGAGGATGTCAAAATTGGCAAGACTATCCCATTGGCCTCTAGAGAACAACTAATGTGGGGCAATGTGGGGGTGAATTGCCTTCCCCCTCCCCTAGATAACTTGTTCTTATCACCACAACTAGGGGAGAGCCTTAAAGATTAGATATTTTTCTGGTGATGGTTAGGATGAAAGGTTTCCAAGCAAGACTGATTAAATAGCCCGATCCTGCCACTAAAATAATTGTCGCCCCTGAGGTGAGATTTAAACTATAGGATAACCACAAACCCACTAAAGTAAAGACAATTCCTAAAATAATCGCTAGGATCATCATTCCCTTCATATTTTTAACAAATTGTCCACTGATAGCGGCGGGAATAGTTAGTAAAGCAATTACCATAATTAATCCTACCACCTGCATTACTGCGACAATAGTTAAAGCGGTTATTCCCATTAAACCTAAATAAATTATCTCCACGGGAATATTGCGAATAATCGCAAAGGTTTCATCAAAAGATATGGCTAACAACTCTTTATAAAAGATACTAACTAAGGTGATAATTAATATATCTATGCCCGCCATTATCCATAAATCATCCCTCGGTACAGTTAAAATACTACCGAAAAGATAACTCATTAAATCAGCTTTATAACCGGGGGTTAAATCAATAAAAATTACCCCAATCGCCATACCAATCGCCCACATCACCCCGATTAAAGTATCAGATCTCTCCCGGATGCGACGCTGTAAAAAACCCATGCCTAAAGCCGAAAAAAAGGTAAAAAATATCGCCCCCACCAGGGGATTAATCCCAAAAAAATAACCGATTCCTATGCCTCCATAGGCAGCGTGAGCGATTCCACCACTGATAAAAACCACGCGATTAACTACTACCAAAGTACCAACAATCCCACAGGCAATACTAACTAATATTCCTGCGGCGATGGCATGGCGCATAAAATCAAATTGTAAGGCCTCTAGCATAGGGTGTGGGGTGTGGGGTGTGGGGTGTGGGGAGCTTTTTCAGTAAACAGTAATCAGTAAACAGTAACCTGATAACTGATAACTGATAACTGATAACTGATAACTGATAACTGATTATTGATAACTCTCAATTACTTGACGAAATTCGCTTTTTTGTTTGACTCCGCGCATTTCTTTTACTAATTCCCGCTCCTTAAAGAATTGTACCGTGGGAGTCCCGGTTACTTGACCCATTTTGGCAATTTCTGGGTCAGCTTCGATGTCAATTTCCACAAAATAAATTTTGCCATCGTACTCATCGACTACTTTATCTAAAATCGGTTTCAGGGTTTTACAGGGGCCACAGGTGGGAGAAACATATTTTACCATTAACAAGCGATCGCCATCGTGGAATAATTTCCGCAAAGCATAACCCCCAACGTGACGGGTTTTGTTAATATCAAAAGTTTCCTCCGTATCGGCCGGGGTTTCGCTAACGGTTTTCGTCTCGTAATGTTCAGAAGTGGCTGATTGACGGTATTCTTGGATTAAATTATGCTCCGATAACCATCTTTCTGCCAATAACGCCGCCATACACCCCGTACCTGCGGCAGTGATGGCCTGACGGTATTCGTGGTCCTGCACATCTCCTGCGGCAAAAACCCCCTCGACGCTGGTAGCAACAGTCCCCGGTTTGACTTTCACATAACCCACCTCGTCTAATTCTAGTTGTCCTTGGAATAGGGAAGTATTGGGAGTGTGACCGACGGCATAAAATAACCCTCTAACGGCTAATTCGCTGATTTCTCCCGTTTGCGAGTTTTTAATGCGTAATCCTGCCATTTTACTGCCTGTACCGAACACATCCACCGCTTGGGTATGAAAATGAACGGTAACTTTCGGATTATTTAACACCCGGTCTTGCATTGCTTTCGAGGCGCGCATCGCTTCCCCGCGTACCAATAAATGGACGTGAGAGCCGTATTTAGTCAAATATACGGCTTCTTCCGCCGCCGAGTCACCGCCACCAATCACAGCGAGGTTTTCCTCTCTAAATATCGGTGTAGCACCGTCACAGATAGCACAAGCGGAAATCCCGTTACTCCAGAATTGAGCTTCGCTGGGTAATCCTAAGCGTTTGGCAGTGGCTCCCGTGGCGATAATAATACTATTGGCCTTAACTTCCAGGTCAGTGGAACGAATGGTAAAAGGACGCTGACTTAAATCCACCGAGATAACATCTTCGGTATAGCATTGGGTCCCCCATCTTTCGGCCTGTTCCTTCATTCTTTCCATCAGCTTCGGACCGGTGATTCCTTCGGCAAAACCGGGGAAATTTTCTACTTCTGTGGTGGTCATCAATTGTCCACCCGGAATGCCTCCCGCTTGGAAACCCTCAAACATCAAGGGTTTTAAGTTCGCACGCGCCGCATAAATCGCCGCCGTATATCCCGCGGGTCCCGAACCAATAATGACTAAATTCTCGACAGTCATAACCGTAAATGCAACTCATAACGACTACGCTTTTTAGTATAGCAGCATCAGACGGCGATGGGACGGGAAAGTTGAGGGTTCGATCGAGGGGAAAAGAGGCCAGATCGGGAGCGAGTGCCTGAATAACGGCAAATATGTAAATATTTCTGACAAAGATCCACAGGAATAGGTATTTTACTGACATCAATGATAGGCTTAAATCGATATATTCGAAAGTAGAGTCTGGATGAGGTCGGTGGATAGTTCACGGTCGATCTGACTAACTGAATCGATGTATTTGCTGTCGGCATAACTATAGCAGTTCTCACACCTGGGTGGCACATTTAAACGTTGGCTAATTAAGCTTTTCAGCATCGATAATGTACCTCTTGCGAACAGGAAACGCTATAGATGCGGGCGTTGTTTTTCATTACTACCCAAGGAAAACGAACAATGTCTCTTTTCTCTATTCTTCAACTCATTATTGCTTTAGTCTTCATCTATCTAATCTTATCCCTCGTCAGCAGTCAACTACAAGAAGCCTTCGCAGGATGGCAAGAGTTTAGAGCGAAACGGTTGAAAGAATCGATCTTCCAATTATTAGGGGAAGAAAAGTTAATATACCAATTACTAGGAAAAGTGCCAGAAGAATGGTATTGGGATACCGATAAACAAAAACTTGACAAGATCAAGAGCACTGATAATCTTACTGGTAACTTTTTTTACATTGATAGTAAACAAAATAAAATCTCAGTTCCTGATGATAAAATTCGTCAGGAAAATCTAAAGGCTTTTGTCTGGCTAGATGGCTCAACTCCAATCGACCGCTCTAAAACTATCAATTCCGAGGGTAAGATCGAGGAAACACTCACCAAATGTGAGCTTCTAAAAGTGCAAGATAGTCAACTGGGATTATTTCAGTGTCAACTGATTCCTATTGACAAAAATCAAATATTCAGAGAAGCGAACGGCACGTATATTTGGGTTGAAGAAAACACCAAAGAAATCATCAACTCTGCGATAAAAATTACCAAAAGTACGGAGGAAGATGATGGAAGTGTCATAATTCCCGTTCAGCGATTAGAAGTTTTCACGATCGCTATCGGTCAATCATTACAAAATGGAACACTCTATTACATCAACGATCAAAGTCAAGTATTCACGGTCTCTGCAGATAACTTTGAAGAAAATGGAAAACGTTTTGTTTGGGTGAGAGAAGACGATAGTAAAGCGATCCCTTCCGATAATGTAGAAGCGGTACCCGATGGAAGTTCGGGACATCTCAAAGGAGATCGGACCATTCCAGTCAAAAAACGGGATATTTTCACGGCAATCCTACCAAAAAATTCTCCATTAACCGAAAGAGAGAATTTTTATAGCGCCGATTATGACGGAAACAAACTAATTAAAATCTCAGAACAATATCGAAAAATAGTCAATAATAAACCCGTAGTATTACTGCAAAAAAACACACATAAACCGATCCCCGCTGCCGATTCTTGGGTATTCGATGTTACCACAAGTACAGTAACCGCAACGGTTAAACGGTATCCAGCTTATGTCCGAAAAAGTGGCGGTAATGATCAATTTGTTTATCTATCTAAGGATAACGAGTTAGTTCCTGTAGAAGATGGGCAACTCTTCGATCGATTCGTGTGGATTAAAGACAGCAATGGAGAGCCAGTATCTCGATCGGAAGAAAAGAATATAACGATTGATCCCCAGAATTCCAAGATAGGAAAATTGACAGGGACTCAACAACTAGAGCGGAGAACAGCTTTTCTGATCGAAAAAAAACCCATTCTTTCGCTGACCCAAAAGCTTTATGAAAATCCACTATTCAAGTCTCTAAATCAGAGTACAACGGGAGTTTATGGATACTGGATCGTCGGATTACTGTGTGTAGTATTTGGAGGACTTTCTGCCCTAGGCAAAAACAATCTTTGGCTCACCATTATCATGTTTGTATTAGGGGTAGTCTTTCTGGGATGGGCGCTTTACGATGGCAAAGACTACTCCAAAGATAAAAAAGTCTTCTCCGCAGATAAAAAATGGCGGAATCTGCGAGTTTCCCAGGGACCTAGTTATGTAGAACCCACGAGTTTATTCGCCGAAGCACTAATCGCGACTGTCCAAGAAAATCTAGGAACCGATGATCGAGGGCAACAGATTCAGTTAACGGAAGGGGATACGATGGATGATTTGATCACAAAACTAGCAAAACTGAATTGCTATCCTCCCGCTATCTCCATGCTAATCGAGATTGCCAAAACCGTAAAATTAGAAGGAGATAATCCTACACTACCGAAATATAAAGAGAAACTCACTAAATTATTTGAAGCATCGCAACAGCGCTCTTTGGGAGTGTATACGAGAAACGCTACTGGAGTCGCTTTTTTAGTCGGTTTACTCATCGCTATCATTGCCAATGCCGATACTATTCACATGGTGAATTTTCTGGCGAGAAATCCTCAAATTGTCACAGCAATTACTGAGTCGATCACTCAGAAAAATCCTGATTTCACCAAACTATCTCCCGCAGAACAGCTAGAAGAGATGAACAAGCTTACAGAAGTTACCGCTCCTCTGCCTATCGGCTGGGAACTATCTTCTCTCACCTCAGATTTACAGAAAGTTGCCCAACAGTTAGAGGAACAATGCTTTACTACAGAGATAACCAGTGCAACGCAGCAAGATTTGAGTGATAAAATAAAACCTTGCTTGATTAGCTTAAGCGATCGACGACAAGAAATCGATTCCATTATTCCAGTTCCCACAGACAGTTCTCCGAAACCCATTATCAATAGCCTTGATACAACCAAGAACTGTTTAGAAGACAAAGCGAAAAAACTTGATCAATGTTTAACGGATTTTTATACCCTGCTGAAAACCGAACGCGAAAAACTTCAAAAGATAGTGACCATCCAAACTCTTAGTAATCCGGGAGGACAACCTACCCTACAGATCCAAAAAACTATCGATAAACAAGGGGGATGGCTGCGAGTTCTTTTCGGTTGGCTGATCACGGCGATCGCCCTGAGTATGGGAGCGCCTTTCTGGTTCGATCTATTGGGTAAAATTATGAATGTGCGTAATGCGGCGAAACCGTTAGATACTCCAAAACAGCCTGGAAAGGCTAATAAACAATAACCCCGCAACTCTGTTACCGGGGGTTCCATCCCGCAAAATCCCCGGTGAATTGTGCCAAAGATAACAACCGAATCCGGGGAGCTTCGCGTATTGAATCCCGCACCGATGACGTATTATATCCCCAATCGGCTAAATATAAGCCCACATCGTTTAAATCTGCTTGTTGCTCCACTAATTCCAACGCATCGAGACGATCCTCGACAAACCACAAATTAGCGGGAGATTCTGGTAAATCAGCCAGTATTTGCTGAATAGTCAGGTATTTCGGCTGTTTAATCTCTTTGCCGATTAATCTCGCTTCTGGAAAATTAATTGCTACTTTTTGTAACAATCGCTTGACAAAACGACTTTCTTTTGTAGTGATGATATAAACCAAAAAATCCGAGTCTAAAAGAGAGGCGAGGCGATCGATTGCGGGTTGATAAAATTGATGTAAGGCTAACCAAGACTCTAGATCCGACTCAATCCATCGATCCCTAAGACCATCGAGAGCATTTGAGAGAACTTTTTTCGCTATTTTCTCCCTTTCTAGCAGATTTTGCCGAATTGACGGCCAATTATTTAAAGCTTCCTCGTCGGGAATACCGAGAACGAGCGATCGCAACAGTAAAGGCATTTCCCAACCGGTTTCGATAACGGGACGAAGTTGCGAAAACCTAGGAAAAAAATCATCGGGAATTGTTTCCGGCCAAAGGGTTTCATAGGTGCGTTTGCTAATCTGAAAATACTCGATCATGCCATCACAAAGAACACCATCAAAATCAAGTGCTAGAATGCGGGGGGATTGACTCATAAATGCTGGTTTAATCTAAATAATGGCAGTATAGCGCAGCTATTAGCTATTCTTGGCTTCATCGTTGATATAACATAGCTGTCTGATGATTTCTGTAACAGAATTTTTCAATCCCTCTACATGAATCCAACCCACATATACAGCATATACGATATTTTGATGATTGTCCTGTATATAAACATGATGGACACGATATAAATCTGAGCTTAAATAAATATAACCACTAGCATCTTTAAATTTACCTTCTAGTAATATTTTTTCTTTTAAAGGTTTCATTTTTACCACATCTTTAGTTACTCCAGATATTTTGGCTATTCTTTCTATGGCAAGATCAACACAGGTGTTATTACTGTAACTATTGCCATGATTATAATCCTGCTGATTAAAATAAATTGTCTCTACGATATTTTTGGCTACTTTATCTGATGCTAGGTAATAGGTATGAGCATTAAGGGAATTCAAGACTACGGCAGCAATTTCTACAGAATCAAAAATATTGCCAGTCGCTTCTAGATAATAATCGCTCATCAAAATCTTGGATACATCGGTTATAGAATCAAAAAGAGGACGAATTGGATAAGCGATAATATCGGAAGAATTGATCAGATTATTCCAGAGCAAACGCCGGCCTTGATGCTGGGTAAGAAATTTTTCAATTTGATTAGCATCAATGCCTAGAGTTAGATTTAAAAATGGGATCGGTGAACCCATCGTTGTTACACTAAATAGGGAAAGTTTGCCCCGTTCTTTACCGATAAGATCACGAATTTCATGAGCGGGATCTTTAGGATCAAAACGCTCGGAAAATAACAGATTCCAAAGGATTACAGTACCTAAAGAATGGGCCACTATATGTAATTCGGTTTCCTGGGGATAAGCTTGAACAAGATCGATTAATTGATCGGCAATAATGCGGCGATTTGTTTTCCTCGATCGCTGCCTAAATAGCTAAATGCGTCACCGATAAAATAAGATAAATAATCTTTTCTAAAATTTTGATAGCGAAAGGATTGCTCGGGGTTAAAATTAATATTTTTCTGTTTTTGTGTCTGTAATTCTTGCTCGATATCTCGCCATAATTTTTCGGTTACTTTGAGAACATTTCCCCAAAATCCTGCATGACAGTAGGGAATCGGCAGATTTTTGCGTTTACATTCTTCTTCAATTAGTTTGATTAATTTATTGGCATAACTAGCATCTCTTGTGGCCACTCCGTGAATAAAGTAAATCAGCATGATAGGTTGATCTCAATAAGCGTTGATCGGAATCTCTCTTAATATACCCTTCTAGCTTCAGAAAATATCAGGATGGAACGAGATATGGTAATGCAGAAGTTATCCTCTTTGTCAAGAGATGGTGGGTTACGCATTGCTAATCTATAGGATGATATTCATTTGGAATAATTGCGGTGGGTTACGCGTTGCTAACCCACCCTACTGGACTAATTGATTGAGGAGATGAAGTTAAATAAAGTTACCTGCCACCAGATTATTACTATTAACTATTAATCATTTAGGTTTACTGGCGAAATTGCCGAAAAATAATTATCAGAGTTTATCTTTATTTGAGGGGTAGTTTTGTAGATGTTAACTAGGTTAAAGATGGCATAGCCAACGCATAATTGAAACCAGGTGATTATCATTGGTTAAGTTACCGGCATTGGTGAGTTTTTTCGTCTCTAATTGCTGATAAATTTCCCTAGCCATTTTTGGTTCAATAGCAGCGCCGATAAAAAAAGTATAAGGATGCTTAGAGATTTTTCTAAAAGCATCATCAATTCTCTGCAAAGCAGTACGAGCAGTTTTCCAATGTTCATCTGCTCCTGCGGGATCAATCCCACCTTTTAATTCTCCCAAAGCAATGTATAAATCAGGAGATTGTAAGGTTTGTTTTTTGATTTTTTGATTAGCTAATTGCGTCGAATCACATTTTAAAAGGCACAAATCAATATTGTTGTTATTAACAAGGGGAACATTGACATTATAAATTATTGTTCTTGGTTGGCTGTTATTTAACCAGCTAACACCTCTAACCAAGATTTCTAGATTAGGTGTCATTTCTTCAGCTTCTCTCCATTGATTATTACTAGAATTGAGCCAATCATAAGCAATCCCTGCTACTCTTAAAGTTGCTAATAGAGAACGAGTAAATTTACTTTGAGCTAAGGAGCCACCTGCATTTCTCATGATTCCTCCTAAAGTGTCACCCCGAATCAATAGAAATCTATAGACTAACTCCTCGACAAAATTAGTCCCCGCAGGTTCCAGAAAATTGACAATTAATTCTTGAATTGCTTCTACCTTGTCTTGGGGATGTAAATAATTTTTAGCTTTATCAGAAATTCCCGATGCAGTTAATAAAGCCGCTTGAATATCTGGGATGTTTAGTAACTCTCTAGGATTGTTTACGGTTTGGGCAATAATTTTTAAGGTTCTTGCTTCTGCAATTAAAGGAGTAGCTCTCTGATTTTTTTCTAAGGCTAGAGCAATAAATCCTGAACGGATAGCTTCATAGGTAGTCTCCAAATCACAACTTTGGTTTAAATGCAAGAGATAGGGTTTTTCCATTAAGGCTTTCTCCACACATAAATACATTTTCTTAAAGATTCTCTACCATGACATCCCATTTGCTGACTACTATTACCTTTTCCATTAGGAACTACTAAAATATTTTCTACTTTAAATCCAATTTCTTCAGCAATTTTTGACAAAATTAAATCTACAGAAATACTAGCTCCCGCATAACGAACGTTATCATTAATCATACAGAAAATACCAGAGGATTTCATAACCCGAAAGCATTCATAAATTAGACAAGACATTTCCAGAAAATACCCCCTGATCATCCGAGGAATACCATGGTTATTTAAGGCCTTGCTTGATTTTAATTCCTCTAAATAATCCAGGACACTTTCTAATAATTTTTGACGATCAGTTATGGCAATGACTGGCGACCATTGTTCATTTATTTTTAGTAACTCTTTGGGTTTATTTTCAACAGTGCAACTAAGCATTTGTTGACGTAATTGTTTTAATTGTAGTTGATCTATTCCCAATAGAGCCAATTCCAAAGCGTAGATACGAGTATAATCATAGCGATTACAATAAGGAGGAGAAGTAATAATAGAATCGTATTTTTCTGAGGAAATCTCTGGCAAAATCTCAAGACAAGAACCTTGATATAGTTGAATTTTTCCCTGAGGATAATCTCTAGAAAAAAGTTCCAATTGTTGCTGACTAGGCTCTAAATCTGCGAGAATTTCTCGTAACTTGCTATGGAGGGCAATTTTAAAGTCTAAAATTTCCCCTTTGTCAAATATATTTTTGCCCTGTTGTCTCCCAGAACGATAATCCCAACGGAGGTATTGACCATCTTTTCTAGTATAGCTAATTGATTCGAGAATAGAAAGTAAGGCAAATTTTAAGATCCCTTGCACTCGCTCATTCTCTTGGGCAATCAACCCTAAGTAACTTTCTATACAAGCCTGATTTTCTTGGGGATATGCTCCTTGAGTAATTGGTAATTCTAATAACTTAACTTTGTAATCTACCTGTTGCCAAAGGCTATGGTTAGACCAATACTCTAGACGATATATATCATCACTATTTAAGCCATTTTCTAAAATTTGTCTAGTAATAATTAATTCCTGTCCAATCGGCAATAGTTCTATTCCATCTGCTGATAAACCCCTGGCCGCCGCCGCAAATAAAGTTGTTCCGCTGCCGGCGAAAGGGTCTAGTATTTTTCCTTGTTTGATACCATATTTTTCTAGAAGATAAACTATCAGATCAACGGAAAAACCCTCTTTATATTTATACCAGCGATAAACCGGTTGATTCTTATTACCTTGAAAACTCACTAGGGTACGAGATAATTGCTCAGAATCAAGTAATTTGTTTTGAAAATAATTAAATAATTCTCGATCGAGATTGTTGATTTCTAACAATCTTTCTGCTACATTAACTGAACTATTAATCATTTAGGTTTACTGGCGAAATTGCCGAAAAATAATTATCAGAGTTTATCTTTATTTGAGTGGTAATTTTAATCAGTGGGGAAAGGGCGATACTTAAGGATTAATTCTCGCACCGATTCCCCTAGATTTAATCTCAATCCCCTAGACAAATACCCAAACCCCTGGCGGTTTTGACTAAAGTTTCTTCGGGATCGACGACGCGATAGGTTTTAATCGCCTCCTCAATGGGAACACTGACCACTTGCCGATTTTGCCAGGCCACCATGCGATCGAATTCTTCCCGGGCGATCAGATCCACGGCCGCCACCCCAAAAGCCGCCCCCAGTAAGCGATCCATTGGAGAAGGAATACCCCCCCGTTGAATGTGGCCCAGGAAAGTCACTCTTGTTTCGGCCCCGGTTTCCCTGGCAACTTCTTCGGCTAAATAGCGACCGATACCCCCGAGACGATCTTCCCCTAGGGCTTTCTTTTCTGATAGGCGATCGCCGGTTTCCGTACGCACAGCCTCGGAGACAATAATCAGAGAAAACTGTTTATCCATACGCTGCCGTTGCCGGATCTTCTCGCAGATATTCTCTAATCGGTAGGGAATTTCGGGAATGAGAATGATATCGGCCCCCCCCGCAATACCGGCAGCCAGGGCGATATGGCCGGCATCTCTACCCATAACTTCTAGAATCATCACCCGGTTATGACTAGCGGCGGTAAAATGGAGGCGATCGAGGGCTTCTGTGGCGATATTAGTAGCTGTATCGAAGCCGATGGAGACTTCTGTAGCTCCCACATCATTATCGATGGTTTTGGGGATACCAATCAGATTAATGCCTCCCTGTTGGGCAATACGGCGCAAAATCGCCAGACTACCATCGCCACCGATGCCGATCAGGGCATCCAGTCCCAGACTATGATAGCCGTCAATGATTTCCTGAGAGCGATCGATCAGGGTTCCATCCGGCATCGGGAAAGCGAAGGGATCCCCCTTATTGGTAGTACCGAGAATTGTTCCCCCCATCACCAACAGGCGATCGACTCCTTCAATATCAAAGATAGTGGTTTTTGGGGGACGGTTAATTAATCCGTTAGTTGCTTCTCGAATACCCACCACTTCCCAGCCATAATTGCCACTGGCATGGTGGACAACGGCACGAATGGCGGCATTTAAACCCGCACAGTCACCACCACTGGTGAGAAGTCCAATTCGTTTTTTTTCACCCATAGGTTTTTGTTAGGAGATTAACAAATCTATATTTAGGGAAAAGTTGCAGATAATGCCTGAAAATTAAGAAAGTTTCTAGATCGTCCCTGACAGCTAGGGGAAAAATCCGCTCCCATCCCCTCAGTAATCGATCACGAGCAGGGTATGCAGGGCGACACGGATTCCCATTATACTAGAAAGTATATAGCAATCTTAGGGCATTTGTCAACCCTAATGTACGATAAATTTTCTGATAACTGATAGCCGATCAATTTAACTATTTACTGCTTGCTGAAGACGGGATATATCCCAACCTTTTTGATTGAGAAGTAGCCAAGACTGCATTAAATCTGGACCGTGTAACTCCCCCATCAAAGCGGCGCGCAGAGACTTCATCACTAGACCTTTTTTAACCCGATGGGCTTTAGTTGTTGTCTCAACAATCCCCTTAGCAACTTCTCCGGTCAAATCGGGAGTAATAGCGGCGAGAATATCCTTGATAATATCCTTAACTCCCTCTAATTGTAATTGACTTAAAGCCTCCTGATTATAATTAGCCAGAGGGGTTAAAAGTAGGCGACTTTCGGCGACAGCATCGCTTAAACGAGTTAAACTCGGACCGATGAGAGTAGCCAATCCGATCAACCAAGCTCGATCGGTTTCAGCATCAAAATTATACCCTGCTTCTTGCCAGTAGGGGAGAAGTAAAGGCACTAATTCCTCACCGCTTAAACGATGGAGATATTGACTATTAATCCAATCCAATTTAGTCCAGTCAAATTTTGCCCCCGCTTTATTTACCCGTTCTAAACTAAACACTTCAGCGGCCGCTTCAAGGGTAAAAATTTCTTCAGTGGAATCGGGAGGAGTCCAACCGAGGAGAGTCATGTAATTAACCAAAGCTTGCGGCAAAAAACCCAGTTTTCGGAAATCATCGATCGAAGTGACTCCATCCCGTTTAGATAACTTACGACCCTCCTGATTTAAGATCAAAGGAGTGTGGGCAAACTCCGGCACTTTTGCCCCTAAAGCTTCGTATAAAAGAATTTGTTTAGCCGTATTAGCGATGTGATCTTCCCCACGAATAACATGGGTAATTTCCATATCGATATCATCAACAACTACCGCTAAATTATAGAGAGGCTGACCAAAGTTTTCCTCGGCATTTTCGCAGGTACGAGCGATCACCATATCTCCCCCTAAATCACTACCTTTCCAGATAACTTTTTCCCGGATTAAATCCTGCCAAATAATTTCTCGATCGTCATCAATAATAAAACGAATTACTGCTTTTCTCCCCCCTTGCTCCAATTGCGCTTGTTGTTCGGGGGTGAGATAACGATGACGATTATCGTAACGGGGGGCAAGATTGCGGGCTTTTTGTTCTTCCCGCATTTTTTCCAATTCTTCCGGGGTACAATAACAACGATAGGCTAAACCTCGATCGAGCAGGGTTTGAATGGCTTGACGATAATAATTAAGGCGTTGAGTTTGAAAAAAAGGACCTTCATCCCAATTCAGTCCTAACCATTGTAGGCCCGCTTGAATATTTTCCGTATATTCTGGTCGAGAACGTTCTAAATCTGTATCTTCCACGCGCAAGATAAATTTCCCCCGGTGATGATGGGCAAAAAGCCAGTTAAACACGGCTGTGCGCGCTGTTCCAATATGTAAATTTCCCGTGGGACTGGGGGCAATACGAACTCTTACTGTCACGATCTAACTCCTAGGTTTTTTGCGGCAACGATATCCCATGTTATTGCAAATTCACCTAGGCCAACTCGCGAAATTAAGAAAATTAAATGAATAGCTACCAAAGGGTGAGGGAGTCTCCCTCTCCGGGGAGAGGGTTTGAGGGGGAGATATTTCAATAACCGTGTTATTTCGCTAATTCTAGGCAGCGATTAAAGATTTGCTCAAAGGTTGCCAACGAAAATATCTTTCCCCACCCAATTCGAGGACAAATTTTAACCGGGGTTCCTGTTGACTAAGATTAATTAAGTATTGTTTTTCTTCCGAGGACAAAACAAAACTTTCAATAATCCAAATCACTAAACCTTTAGATTTGGGGGGTAAATTTTCCAATTGATAGGTAGCAATGGGAGGAATAAAATAAACCGGTCCCACGGCTGCTTCCTGACCAATATTTTTTTTACCTAAATGGGGGGGACGGACTCCATGAATGCCGGTAAGATAGGCACTTAAATCGCCTAGACCTCTAGCGGTGATATGCAGGACATTGTAACCAGTGGCCCGTAAACGTCTTTGATAGCGTCCCTCGTAACCCCCTTCTAAGGGTGCGTAAACCCCTAAAGCACCGTATTGTTCCAGATCGCGAATAAATGGTTTTCCCGTGGTCAGTAGTGCCATAGCTAGTAAAAAAATCTTTTTCCCTATAATCGCACGTTTTGTTAAGTTGTGCGTCAGCTGAACAAAGAAAGACTTAAGATCAAAGATAGAGAGAGACAATCGCTACTCTCCCAAGGAGGTAATATGTTTCACGATCTCCTTTATCCCAACGGACTGCTTTATATCCTCATTAAACTAACTGTTTTAGCTTTAGCAGTCTTGCTCTGGTTTATGGTCGTTTCGGCCCCGGCTGTCTGAAAAAAATCCTGCTCTTGTCGCAGGTTGGCCTTGTCTTCTACAATTAGCGTTCTATGCAATGCCTGAATTTTGTCGATGACTCCTGTTAAATTGCCGATCGATCCTTTTCTGAAACCCAACCTAACTACTAAGCTCCTAGTAGTTGGGTTGGTATTGACAATTATTTTTATCCTGATTGCCCTGTTTTCGCCCCTTCTGCAAGCGATCGGACTGATTCAGGATTCAACCGACATTTTAAGCAATTATCCCCTACAAGCCCCCAGTTCTGCCCATTGGTTCGGGACGAATGTGCGCGGTTATGATGTCTTTTCCCGCACCCTATTCGGGGCCCGGGCGGCCTTGTCCGTGGTATTTTTGGCCACAGGATTATCTTTGGTCATCGGGGTTCCTTTAGGGTTAATTAGCGGTTATTTGGGGGGTAAGATCGATCGCGTTCTCCTCTTTCTCATGGATACCCTCTACACCTTGCCGGGGTTATTATTATCGGTGGCTCTCGCCTTCGTCTTGGGTCGTGGTATCGTCAATGTAGCGATCGCTGTTAGCATTGCCTATATTCCCCAATATTTTCGCGTGGTCAGAAATCAAACCGCCAGCGTTAAAAATGAGTTATTTATCGAAGCAGCGCGAGCGATCGGGGCCAGTCCTAGCCGTATATTATCAAAATATCTTTTCTTTAATGTCGTCCAGAGTGTCCCGGTTCTGTTTACACTCAACGCGGCGGATGCGATCCTTGTTTTAGGCGGTTTAGGCTTTTTAGGCTTAGGATTACCGGAAGAAGTGCCGGAATGGGGTCATGATCTCAAGGAAGCTTTGGCGGATTTATCTACAGGTATCTGGTGGACCACTTTATTTCCCGGATTAGCAATGACCACGATGGTGGTGGGTTTATCCCTCTTGGGAGAGGGGTTAAGTGAAATTTTTAACCCCCTGAGTCGTAAACGCTAAAAGCGAGGTCAGAGTTCGAGAGAAATCATCTCACGGCCTCCACATCCTCAGCCTCTCTGTCCGGTAACGATGTAAGATACCCTTTGGGCGATATTGGTGGCGTGATCGGCCATACGTTCCAGATGACGGATTAGTAAAGCCATCAGCAGGATTGGTTCCACCACACCCTTAATATCTCTTTGATGGGCGAGAGTGTGATAGAGATAATCATAGGCTCGATCGACCGTATTATCTAGTTCTTTGACCTTTTGACCTGCTTCTTGATCGAGGTCGGCCAGGGCGACAAGGCTCGTGGCTAACATATACTGAGCATGGTGGGACATAGCCTCGATCTCACTCATACAATCGTGAGGAGTATAGGCGAATAATTTGAGCGCTATTTCAGCCAAATCCTTGGCATAATCGCCGATACGCTCCAAATCGCGCACTAATTGCATAAAAGCACTTAACAGCCGCAAATCTTGAGCTACGGGAGCCTGTAGCGTCATGAGAGTGGCACAATCTAACTCGATTTGACGGTAGTAGCGATCGATTTCCTGATCGAGGGGGGCGATTTTTTTCGCCATTTCCAAATCCCTAGCAAAAAGGGATTGATGGCTAAGACGAAAGGATTCTTCGACCAAGGTTCCCATTCTCAGCACATCCTGCTCCAATCGCTGGAGAGAACGAGCGAAATAGGTGCGATCGGGATGATTGGTTTCTTTGGATAGGCTCACGGTCGGATTCGCTTAACATAAAACTACTCTTTCTCTACAGTCATAACAAGAAAATTTTCGATTTTGTACAGTTGTCTAGAGAACTTGACAGATTTTTTGGGGGTTGGGGGTTGGGGGTTGGGGGTTGGGGATGGGGGTTGGGGGAAATTCAACTAATACCCCCACACCCATCACCTCACCTAATTTTTTTGACGGGGCAGAGTGACTTGTAGGCGAGCGCCACCGGTGTTAGGATCATTTTGAGCGACGATCGAACCGCCATGGGCTTGAATAATCTCTTTAGCAATCGATAAACCTAAACCGGTACTATAATCCTTTGTGCCTTGTTTTTGACGGGTGCGGGAAGGATCACCGCGAAAGAGGCGATCAAAAACGTAGGGTAGATCCGCTTCGTTAAATCCCTTCCCGTTGTCGATAACGTCAATTTTTAGCCATTTTTTCCCGATAGTATCGGATATTTCCTCAATTTCTAGGCGTATTTTTCCCCGATCGGGACTATACTTAATGGCATTATCAAAGAGATTCAGGAAAACTTGCAGCAGACGAGAGTGATCGACTTCCAGCGTCCAATCCACCGGAGAGGAATAATCTAAGCTAATCTGTTTTTGGGCCGCTAAAGGGGTGACAGTCTGCCAAGCGGTGGTGATTAGCTCCTGTAGATTAATCATCTGGTATTGTAAAGAGCGCCCCGCATCCGCTTGTAATTGACTGATTTCTAGCCAATCGCACACTAATTGGCTCAAACGCTCCACTTCTTTCGCCATTTGTTCTAACCAGCGTCTTTCGGGAGCTTGGAGGCGTTTCTGTAAAGCTTCGGTAAGGAGAGAAATGGAGGTTAAGGGAGTGCGTAACTCGTGAGTTAAGTCAGAGAAAGCTCGCTCGCGATTTTGCGATAATTCCACTAAAGGCTGTCTATTTTCGATAAATACAGCGATTTCACCTTCTGGCAAGGGATAACCGTAACCCTTCAAGGCAATCGATTTAGGAGCAGTCACTTGGCGATCGCTAATGGGGGTGACAGGATAATTAGTCGGGTAAAAAGTCCAAGTTTGCACCTGTGGACTCTGTTTTTGGCGAGTTTCTTGAATTAATTGATCTAATTCGTAGGAGCGCACTAATTCCAGCAGCAGACGCACTTGCTCCGGTTGCCAGCGATCGAGTTTTAAGAGGGTAATTGCCTGTTGATTGCACCAGAGCAGTCGATTATCGGCATCTATATGAAGATAGGCGATCGGCGCTCGTTCTAGCAAGGATTTCTGAATTTCTAAGCTCTTTTCTCGCTCTTGCAGACTTTGGGAGAGAAACTGTAATTCTCGACGCACCAGGGAGGTAACGGGAAAAGAGGCCGACAAATCCACCGAATCCGAGAGAGCGCTCAGGGTTCGCTTTAACTCTCTATTTAAGCGTGAGACTTGCCAGTAACAAATACTCAAACCTAAAACTACTCCGAAAATAAAAGCGAAAATAGTCATTATCCCAGCAAGCAGCGATCGCTAAACTTGAAAATATAATCGCTCACCTAGCCAAAACGATAACCGAAACCGCGTACAGTAATCAGGTATTCTGGTTGACTGGGATCGATTTCCAGTTTTTCCCGTAACCAGCGAATGTGAACATCGACGGTTTTGGTGTCTCCTAAAAAATCTGGTCCCCAAATTTGTTCAATTAATTGATCTCTTGACCAAACTCGGCGCGGATAACTCATAAATAGGTCGAGGAGACGGAATTCTTTAGGAGAAAGGTTAATTTCTTCATCTCGCACCGTCACCCGACATTCCTGGGTATAGAGAAGAACATCGCGGAATTTTCGCACGGGAGCGGCAGCTAGGGAAGTAAATCCTTGACGACGAATGAGAGCGCGACAACGAGCGACTAATTCGCGCATACTAAAGGGTTTAGTCAGATAATCATCGGCACCCACTTCTAAACCCAAAACTCGATCGGTTTCGCTGGCCTTAGCACTTAAGATTAAAATCGGGATAATATTGCCGTGATAGCGCAACAGACGACAGATATCAAGACCGTTGATTTGGGGTAACATTAAATCCAAAACGACCAAATCAAAACGAGACTCACCGTGATTAGATTCTTGACTTTGCAGTAATTCTAGGGCAGCGCGACCATCACTAACACCGAGTGCCTCGTAACCTTCTTCTTCCAAAGCCAAAATAATCATATCCCGAATCACTTCTTCATCTTCAACGATTAAAATCCGATGATTGGGAACGAAATTCGTACTCGCCGACAAGGGGGGGTTGTCAAGGGTTAACATAAAAATACTTGATTATTCGTCCTAATTTTATCTCAATTTGTCAACCTGCACTCGTCTTGGAAGGCTGGAGCCGAATGTTATTACAGTTATCTACATGGTTAGAGGTGGAATCCTATCTAGAACAATCTCAGGGAATTATTATTCCTATCGGTTCCACGGAACAACACGGGCCGACGGGACTGATTGGTACAGATGCTCTATGTGCGGAGGCGATCGCTAAAGGAGTGGGGAAACAGGTACAAGCAATGGTAGCACCGACCTTAAATGTTGGTATGGCCCTACATCATACGGCTTTCCCCGGTACAATTAGCCTTCGTCCTAGCACTTTGATTCAAGTAATCCTCGACTATGTAACTTGTTTAGCTAGAGCCGGTTTTCGTCAATTTTTCTTTATTAATGGTCACGGGGGTAATATTGCTACCCTAAAAGCCGCTTTTGCGGAAACCTATTATCATTTGGATTCCCTTAATTTACCTAACACAAACGAGGTTAAATGTCAAGTGGCCAATTGGTTTATGGTGCGAGAAGTTTATCTTTTAGCCAAAGAATTGTATGGAGATCAGGAGGGTTCCCACGCTACACCAAGCGAAGTGGCGTTAACTCAGTATCTTTACCCTGAGAGTCTTAAAAACGCCTTTTTATCCGAAAAAGTGGCTTCTGGTCATGGTATTTACGGTGCGGCTAATTTTCGCCAAAATTATCCCGATGGTCGTATGGGTTCCAATCCTGCTTTAGCGACTCCCGAACACGGTCAGAGGTTCTATGAATTAGCCGTGAAAGAATTGAGTAATACTTATCTAGGGTTTGCTGAATAAATCTAAAAACCTTGTTGTAGAAGACTTTTAGACTTTTTTCCCCTCAAAAAGTGCCAGCCCTCGCAGTGGTCGGGGGGAAAATTCAGGGACTTTTTCCCTGAAAATTAGGTAATTGACCCCCTCAAAATCGGTAAAACCCTACACCCCACACCCCACACCCTGCCACCACCGAAAAACTTTTTGCCGCAAACCCTATCTAGGGTCTGCTGAATAAAGCTAAAAACCTTACAGGAAAAGGCTTTTAGCTAGATTGAGAGTCGCTCAGGTGCCCCTGAATCTGCTAAAATTACTCAAAACCCTTGCATCTTCTC
>VYLG01000070.1_pt1 | contig 26518 bp, 22 predicted proteins | sample 5114351 | NCBI WGS metagenome assembly VYLG01 (sample SAMN12291798, study PRJNA351875) | freshwater metagenome | isolation source: freshwater lake | place: USA: Michigan, Kent Lake | collected 2013-08-15
CACCCGCCACCGGCACCTTGCCCGCCGTCGGCCTGCCGCCGATGGCGCAGCCGGGCGCCCGGGCACCGGCACCGGTGCCGCCCTTTGCACGACCAGGCCCGATGCGCCAGCCGGGCGGCCCGAACGCGATGCCGCAGCCGAACATGCTGCCCGAGAACCAGCCGGCACCGCCTGAGTCGCTGCCCCAGCGCAACACGAACCCGACGCTGATGTAGCGCGCGGGCGGCGGCGCGCCGGATGCCCGATCAGTAGAGCGCCGGCCCGAAGGGCGACGGCACGGGCTCGGGCTCGACGAAGGGCTCGGCCAGGCCACCCGGCCGCGACGGACCGGCGTCCTCGCCGTCGGCCAGCTCCGTCAGCAACGCCGCAGCGCTCTTCAGCAGCGGCCAGGCCAGCGTCGAGCCGGTGCCGTCGGTGCTTTCCATGCCCAGCTCCAGCAGCGCCGAGGCGCGGAACAGGTTCAGCGCCTGGTCCAGCCCGCGGTGGCTGTGGCTGCGGCAGAAGACGCAGTAGTCGGTGACCGGCTGCGCGATGCGCGAGGCCACCATCAGCGCCGCGCAGGCCGGGGCGCCGTCGATGATGAGCAGGTGGCGCTTGCTCGCCGCCATCAGGATCACGCCCACCATCACCGCGACCTCGAAGCCGCCGAAGGCCGCGAGCACGTCGATCGGCTCGGCCGCCGCGCGGTGCCGCGCCTGCGCCTGGCTGAGCACGTTCATCACGTGCGCCAGGTAGTCGATCTCCATGTGCGGGCCCGAGACGATGAGGTCGCGTACGGGGCTGTCCGTCAGGCGCGACAGCACCAGCGCCGCGCTCTCGTGCGAGCCCACGCCCACGCCCGCCATCACGGTGACGTTGCCCTGCAGCTTGTCGCCGATCTCCATGCCGGCGCGCATGCCGGCATGGGCCTGTTCCAGCGTCATGGCCAGCGCGGCGCGCGTGTTGCGCGTGCCGTGGGCGATCTTGCGCATCAGCAGCCGCTCGTGCGGCGGCACGTTCTGCGCCATGCCGCAGTCCACCACCGTGACCGACAGGCCCTGGGCACGCGCGAACACCGTCAGCGGCAGCTGGTTCGTGAGCGCGAGCTGCACGGTCTCGTGCGTGGGGCGCAGGGCCGGGTCGCAGATGCCGTCGACGGCCAGGCCGTGGTCGGCCGCGAACACCAGCAGCTGCGGGTCGTGCAGCAGCGGCTTCAGCGTGTTCTGCATCAGGCCCAGGCGGATGGCCAGCGGCTCGAGCTCGCCCAGGCTGCCGCCGACCTCGTTGCGGCGCGACAGCTTCTCGCGCAAGGCCTTCTCGAGCAGCGGGCTCGAGGTGGGGGTGACAAGGGAGCGGCTGCCGACCATGTTCAGAGTGTAGTGAGCAGATGCTTACCGCAGAAACAATCCATAGACGGGATTTCGGGTTTCTTCCGAAAACGGGTACGCCAGGCTGTGCAGGAACGTGTCGAAGGCGGCCTCGTCGCCCGCCGGCACCTGGATGCCCACGAGGATGCGGCCGTAGTCCGCGCCCTGGTTGCGGTAGTGGAAGAGGCTGATGTTCCAGCCCGGGTGCATGGCCTCCAGGAAGCGCATCAGCGCACCGGGCCGCTCGGGGAACTGGAAGCGGAAGAGCCGCTCGTCGCGCGCCAGTTCGCTGCGTCCGCCGACCATGTGGCGCACATGCTCCTTGGCGAGTTCGTCGTCGGTCAGGTCCACCGTGGCGAAGCCCTGCTTCTGGAACTGCCGGGCGATGCGGCCGGCTTCGTCGCGCTTGTGGATCGCCACGCCGACGAAGACGTGCGCCACGCGCTCGTCGGAGATGCGGTAGTTGAACTCCGTCACTGCGCGCGGGCCGATGAGCGCGCAGAAGCGGCGGAACGAGCCGCGCTCCTCGGGAATCGTCACCGCGAACAGGGCCTCGCGCTGCTCGCCGAACTCCGCGCGCTCGGCGACGAAGCGCAGGCGGTCGAAGTTCATGTTGGCGCCGCAGGTGATCGTCACGAAGGTGCGGCCCTTGCACTTCTCGCGAAGGGCGTAGGCCTTGATGGCGGCCACGCCCAGGGCGCCAGCGGGCTCGAGGATGCTGCGCGTGTCCTGGAACACGTCCTTGATGGCGGCGCAGACGGCGTCGGTGTCGACGGTGACGATCTCGTCGACCAGCGCGCGTGCCACGCGGAAGGTTTCCACACCCACCTGCTTGACCGCGGTGCCGTCGGAGAACAGGCCCACGTCGGGCAGCAGCACGCGCCGGCCCTTGGCCAGCGACTGGCGCATGGCGTCGGAGTCGGTGGTCTGCACGCCGATCACGCGCACCTCGGGGCGCACGGCCTTGATGTACGCAGCCACGCCCGAGATGAGCCCGCCGCCGCCGATGGCCACGAACACGGCGTCGATCGGGCCCTGGTGCTGGCGCAGGATCTCCATCGCCACCGTGCCCTGGCCGGCGATGACGTCGGGGTCGTCGAAGGGGTGCACGAAGGTCAGGCCCTCGGCGACCTGCAGCACGAGCGCGTGCTGGTAGGCGTCGGAGTAGCTGTCGCCGTGCAGCACGACCTCGCCGCCGAGCGCCTGCACGGCGTCGACCTTCAGCCGCGGCGTCGTCACCGGCATCACGATGACGGCGCGGCAACCCATGCGCCGCGCCGCCAGTGCCACGCCCTGCGCGTGGTTGCCGGCCGATGCGCAGATGACGCCGGCGTTACGCTGTTCGGGCGTCAGCTGCGCCATCTTGTTGTAGGCGCCGCGCAGCTTGAAGCTGAACACGGGCTGCTGGTCCTCGCGCTTGAGCAGCACGGTGTTGCCGATGCGGCGCGACAGGTTCCGGGCCGGGTCGAGCGCCGTCTCTCGGGCCACGTCGTAGACGCGGGCGGTGAGGATGCGCTGCAGGTAGTCGGTGGCCACACGCCGGGCGCGTGGCGACAGCGCCGGCAGCGGAGCCGGTGCGGAGGTGTCGGGTCGTTGTCGGCCGGCGGGCATCGGGGGTGTCCAGAACGGAGAACGCGCGTGCGCTTGAGGGGCCGGGATCATAGGCGAGCCCCCTCGCGGCCCTGCCACGCGACGAACCGGCGAAAACACACCGGCGAAAAAAGACCCGGAGCCTTGCGGCTCCGGGTCGAATCCACCATTGAGGAGGTGGAGGAGACAACCGGTCGAGGCCTGCGACGGACCACTCTTGCCTGTGCGTGGCCGACCTCGTTGAAAGCCAGTCTATCACCGCGATGCTGCAGTGCAATATCCTCGATGCGACCGATTTCTAGTGAATGCACTCCAATACGGTCCATCGAGGAGAACTGACACCATGGAATGCACCATCCACTGGACCCCGGGCACCGGAATGGGGTTCGTCGCCGAGACCGGCAGCGGCCACTTCCTGACGATGGACGGCGCCCCCGATGGCGGCGGCCGTAACCTCGCACCGCGTCCGATGGAAACAGTGCTCGCCGGCACCGGCGGCTGCACGGCCTACGACGTGGTGCTGATCCTCAAGCGCGGCCGGCATGACGTGACCGGCTGCCAGGTCAAGCTCACGTCGGAGCGCGCCGCCACCGAGCCGAAGGTGTTCACGAAGATCCACATGCACTTCGTCGTCACCGGCCGCGGTGTGCCGGCCACGGCGGTGGAGCGCGCGATCGCGCTGTCGCACGAGCGCTACTGCTCGGCCAGCATCATGCTCGGCAAGACGGCCGAGATCACCACCAGCTTCGAGCTGATCGACGACAACCGTTCGGGCTGAGCCTGTCGAAGCCCCGGCTCGCTACACCCGGTGCGCGACGGTGGTCATCACCTTCGCCGCGCCGCGCATCAGCCAGGTCACCGGCAATGGCAGATCGATGCCGCCGGCGCCGCGCGCGTCTTCGGCGTGCCGCGCCTCGTCGGCCTTCATGGCCTCGACGATGGCGCGGGAGCGCGTGTCCTGCGCCGGCAGTCGGTCCAGGTGCCCGGCCAGGTGCTGCTCGACCTGGCGCTCGGTCTCGATGACGAAGCCCAGGCTCGTGCGGTCACCCAGCCGCCCGGCCAGCAGGCCGATGCCAAAGGCCCCGGCGTACCACAGCGGGTTCAGCAGACTGGGGCGGTCACCGAGTTCGTCGAGGCGCTGCTGCGTCCACGCGAGGTGATCGATCTCCTCGCGCGCGGCGTCCTGCATCTGCCGGCGCAGTTCGGGCGTGCGCGCGGTCAGCGCCTGCGCCTGGTACAGCGCCTGGGCGCAGACCTCGCCGACGTGGTTCACGCGCATCAGGGCCGCGGCTTCGCGCCGGTCGTCGTCGGCCATCGGCGAGCCCTCGGCACGCAGCGCGCCGGCCGGGTTGGGCCTCGCGGCATGCACGGCGCCGGCCAGGGTGCGCAAGGCGTTGTCGGCGCTGACGAGCAGGCGGTCCAGCACGGGGGTGGGGTCGGGCTTCGGGTATTCCATGAGGCACCAATCTAGTGCCGCCGGACTCGTCTGCGTGGGCGTTGTGTTTCTCGTTGTTGCCACACCACATGGCAGACCCTTTTCGGGTCCAAACGATGGAAAACGGCAAACCCGTCTGGTGCAATACCGACAACTTCCGCTGCGGAGGTTGGCCTGATCAACCCCACGCCGGGTGACACCCGCCCGATCGGGACCTCGTGTTAAACCAAGGAGATAGTGGCAATGAAGAAATCTCTGCTCGCCCTGGCCGCGCTGACGGCTTTCACGGGTGTGGCCTCGGCCCAGTCGTCGGTGACGCTGTTCGGCATCGTCGACGTGAGCGTCCGCAACGTGAAGGAAAGCAGCGGCTCCCTGAAGTCGCTGAGCACGGACGGCATGGGTTCGAGCCGCCTCGGCTTCCGTGGCGTTGAAGACATCGGCGGTGGTCTGCGGGCCAGCTTCTGGCTCGAAGGTTCGCTGCAGGCCGACACCGGCAACGCCGCTGGCCAGAACTGGCAGCGTCGTTCGACCGTCAGCCTGACCGGTGGTTTCGGTGAAATCCGCCTCGGCCGCGACTACACGCCGGACTTCTGGAACCACACCGTGTTCGATCCGTTCGGCACCAACGGTGTCGGCAGCTCGGTCAACGTGTTCGACGCCAGCGGCAGCGGCGCCACGACCGTGGTTCGCGCCAACAACACCATCGGCTACTTCCTGCCGGGCGGCATGGGCGGCTTCTACGGCCAGGTCCAACTGGCTGCTGGCGAGCAAGTCACGGGCAACAAGCACATCGGCTTCCGCTTCGGCTACGCCGCTGGCCCGCTGAACATCGCCGCTGCCTACGGCAAGACCAGCTCCACCGAAGGCCCGCCGGCCGTCGACTGGACCCGCTTCAACCTGGCCGGTTCGTACAACCTGGGCTTCATGACGGCGATGTTCCAGTACATCAAGTCGGACACCTCGGGTGGCGCGGCTGATGGCCGTGAGCTGAACAACATCCTGCTGGGTGCCAACATCCCGATGGGTGCCGGCGTGTTCAAGGTGTCGTACGTCAAGGCCGACGGCGACGGCAAGACCGCCTCCGAGAAGGCCCGCGACGCGACGCAATTCGCACTGGGTTACCAGTACTCGCTGTCCAAGCGCACGGCCCTGTACGGCCACTACGCCAAGGTCAGCAACAAGGCTGGCGCCAACTTCACGGCTTCGGGCAGCGGCCCCGCCGCCGCTCACGGTCTGGGCAAGGGCTCGACCGGCTACGAGTTCGGCATCAACCACAGCTTCTGATCGAACGCGGACCTGCCGGTCCGCTGCCGATTCAGCTGAAGCCGCCCCTCGGGGCGGCTTTTTCGTGGCCCGCTCTCGAGCGAGAACCCCGCCATGCGCCTGTTGCCCACCCTCGCCTTCGCCGCCCTGCTGGCGGCCTGTGCCTCGACCGCTCCACCCAGCACGGATGGCTGGCACGACGTGCACCTGCCCGGCAAGGAGCCCACACGCTACGTGCGTGAGCGCAAGGACGGCCGGCCCGCCGTGGCCGCCCTGTCCAAGGTGTCGGCCAGCATGTGGCGCCAGAAGTTCGATCCGGCGCAGCCGCTGCCCGCCGCGGTGAGCTTCTCGTGGTGGGCGCAGACGCTGCTGGCCGACGCCAGCGTGGCCGACATCGACCGCGAGGACGCCACCGCGCGCGTGCTCTTCGGCTTTGGCGGCGACCATGCCAAGTTGCCGCTGCGCACACGCATGACCTTCGACCTGGCCGAGGCGCTCTCCGGCGAACGGCCCCCGTACGCCACGCTGATGTACGTGTGGGACGCCACCGCGCCGGTGGGCACCGTGATCGTGAACCCACGCACCGACCGCATCCGCAAGATCGTCGTCGACTCCGGGCCCGAGGGGCTGCAGCGCTGGCGCGACCACCGCCGCGATCTGGCCGCCGACTTCCGGCGTGCCTTTGGCGAGGAGCCCGGCCCGCTGCGCTCGGTGGCCCTCATGACGGACAGCGACAACACCCGCTCGCAGGCCCGCACCTGGTACGGCGAGGTCGTGCTGCACCCGGCGTCACCCTAGGGCGGCAAGACCCCACGTTGACACCGGGCGGGCAAACACGGTGGGGCGAGGCCCCCGCGCGTCGTGACAATCGCGGCCCGTTCAGCCGTGACACCCACCGCCCCATGACCACGACCTCATCCCTGCGCACCCTGTCCGCGGCCCTGCTGCTGGCCGGCCTGGCCTCGCCGGCCGCCTGGGCCCAGAGCAGCGTCACGCTCACCGGCATCATCGACGCCGGTGTCACGCGCGTCAGCGGCCTCAAGGGCGGCAGCGTCAGCGCGCTGTCCAGCGGCATCATGGACGGCTCGCGCGTCATCGTTCGCGCCAACGAGGACATGGGCGGTGGCTGGCGGGCGCTGGTCACGCTGGAGCACCGGCTGGAGCTCGACACCGGCCTGTCGAGCAACCGCCCGCCCTCGGCCAGCCAGCTGCCCGACCGGCTGTCGCAGGCCACGCGGCTGGGCCTGCCCGGCGCGTTCCAGCCGGTCGTCACGGCCGTGGCCAACAACATCGGCGCCGGCGTCGGCGTCAACCTGAACAACGCGTTCTGGGACCGCCAGGCCTTCGTCGGCCTGGTCACGCCGGTCGGCGCCTTCCTGGCCGGCCGGCAGTACACGCCGGGCTTCGAGATCAGCGCCTCGTTCGACGCCTTCGGCACGCAGTCGGCGGCCTCGGCCGGCCAGGTCGGCTCGCTGCCGGCGGCCATCGACATCCGCCTGTCCAACACGCTGGCCTGGCGCGCCGAGATCGGCGGCTTCGTGGCCTCGGCCATGGTGGGTGCCGGCGAGGGCAGCAGCACCGCGGGCCGCTTCATGGGTGCGATGGCGCAGTACCGCGCGGCCAGCTGGTCGGTGGGCCTGGGCCTGAACAAGCGCGACAACGAACGCGGCCAGGACTCGCTGCAGAGCCTGGTCGCGGGCGCCAACCTCGCGCTCGGCCCGGGGCGGGTGTACGTGATGCTGGCCGACATCCAGGACGACAACCCCAGCGGCGTGAGCAGCATCGCTGCGCTCGTGACGCCCAGCGTCGGCCCCACCAACGCGGCACTGATCCAGAGCGCCTTCACCACCGCGCTGAAGCAGGACGCGCGGCTCCTGCACCTGGGCTACCGCGCGACGATGGGCGTGCACACCATCTACGCCGGCACCACACAGTACGACGACCAGCGCAGCATCAACGCCGACACGCGCTCGGTCGGCGCGGCCTACTCGTACGCGCTGTCCAAGCGCACCGACATCAACGCCGCGGTGGCACGCTTCACCAACGCGGCGACGGCCCAGGCCGCGCCCGGCGGCGGCGGCTACCTCGGCGGCGTGACGGCCAGCGCCGGCACCGACGCCACCAGCCTGGCACTGGGCTTGCGTCACCGCTTCTGATGCCCTGCCGCCCCGAGCCGGGCCGCCCAGGCGCGCCCCGCTAGAGCTGTTGCATGTTCGCGTTCATCGTCCGCCGCTTGCTGCAGGCGGTCATCGTGATGCTCACGGTGGCCTTCCTGGCCTTCATGCTGTTCCAGTACGTGGGCGACCCGGTGGCGCAGATGCTGGGCCAGGACGCCACGCAGGAGCAGCGCGAGGCGCTCAAGCGCGACCTCGGCCTGGATCAACCGTTCCCGGTGCAGTTCGCGCGCTTCGTCGGCAATGCGGTGCAGGGCGAGTTCGGCCTCAGCCTGCGCCAGGGCCGGCAGGTGTCGACGCTGATCGCCGAGCGGTTTCCGGCGACGTTGGAGCTCTCGCTGGCCGCGGCCGTCATCGCGCTGTTCGCCGGCATCCCGCTGGGTGTGTACGCGGCGCTCCGGCGCGGGCGCTTCGGCGCGCAGGCGGTGATGACACTGTCGCTGCTGGGCGTGAGCCTGCCGACCTTCCTGATCGGCATCCTGCTGATCCTGGTGTTCTCGGTGCAGCTGCAGTGGCTGCCGAGCTTCGGCCGCGGCGAGACGGTGGCGCTTTTCGGCAGCAAGAGCTGGACGACCGGGCTGCTCACGCTCGACGGCTGGTCGCACCTGGTGCTGCCGGCCGTCACGCTGAGCGTGTTCCAGCTGGCACTCATCCTGCGCCTCGTGCGCGCGGAGATGCTGGAGGTGCTGCGCACCGACTACGTGAAGTTCGCGCGCGCCCGTGGCCTCTCGGACCGCGCCATCCACTTCCGCCACGCGCTGAAGAACACGCTGGTGCCCGTCATCACGATCACCGGCCTGCAGCTGGGCAGCCTGATCGCCTTTGCCATCATCACCGAGACGGTGTTCCAGTGGCCGGGCATGGGGTTCCTGTTCATCCAGGCGGTGCAGTTCGCCGACATCCCGGTGATGGCAGCCTACCTCTGCCTCATCGCGCTGGTGTTCGTGATCGTGAACCTGGCGGTCGACCTGCTGTACTTCGTCGTCGACCCGCGGCTGCGCGTCGAAAGATCGGGGGGCCACTGAGATGAGCGGCTCCATGCTCGCGCGCTGGCGCGACAGCGACGTCTGGCACAGCTTCAGGCGCTCGCCCACGGCCATGGTGGCGGCGGTGATCGCGGCCGTGTGCGTGTTCTGCAGCCTCTTTGCACCCTGGGTGGCGCCGCACAACCCCTTCGACCTGGCCACGCTGAACCTGATGGATTCGCGCCTGCCGCCGGCCTGGATGGAAGGCGGCAACCCGAGCTACCTGCTGGGCACCGACGACCAGGGCCGCGACATCCTGAGTGCCCTCTTCTACGGCGCGCGCATCTCGCTCTTCGTGGGCCTGGCCTCGGTGCTGCTGTCGCTGGTGGTGGGCGTGGCGCTGGGGCTGCTGGCGGGGTTTCTGGGCGGTGCGGTCGACGCCTTCATCATGCGCGTGTGCGACGTGATGCTGTCGTTCCCGAGCATCCTGGTGGCGCTGCTGATCGACGGCGTCGGCCGCGCGATGTTTCCGAACGCGCACGACACGCTGGCCTTCGGCGTGCTGATCTTCGCCATCGCGCTCACGGGCTGGGTGCAGTACGCGCGCACGGTGCGCGGCAGCACGATGGTGGAGCGGCAGAAGGAGTACGTGCAGGCGGCGCGGGTCATCGGCGTGGCGCCGCTGCGCATCATGGCGCGGCACGTGCTGCCCAACGTGACCGGGCCCGTGCTGGTGCTGGCCACCATCCAGGTGGCGGCGGCCATCCTCACCGAAGCCACGCTGTCGTTCCTGGGCGTGGGCGTGCCGCCGACCTCGCCCAGCCTGGGCACGCTCATCCGCATCGGCAACGACACCCTCTTCTCCGGCGACTGGTGGATCACCATCTTCCCCGGCCTGATGCTGGTGCTGATCGCGCTGAGCGTGAACCTGCTCGGCGACTGGCTGCGCGACGCCTTGAACCCCAAGCTGAGCTAGCCCCAAGCTGCCATGAACGCGCCCGCCGCCCTGCTCGAGGTGAAGGACCTGGTCGTGGAGTTCCCCACGCGCCGCGGCACGCTGCGCGCGCTGGACCACGTGAGCTTCTCGATCGCGCCCGGCGAGATCCTCGGCGTGGTGGGCGAGTCCGGCGCGGGCAAGAGCCTGACCGGTGCCGCCATCATCGGCCTGCTGGAGCCGCCGGGCCGCATCGCCGGCGGCGAGATCCGCCTGCGCGGCGAACGCATCGACGGCCTGCCGGCCGATGCAATGCGACGCATCCGCGGCAAGCGCATCGGCGCCATCTTCCAGGATCCCCTCACTTCGCTGAACCCGCTGTTCACCGTGGGCCAGCAGCTGGTGGAAACCATCCGCGCGCACCTGCCGCTGTCGGAAGCCCAGGCCCGCGAGCGCGCCATCCGCCTGCTGTCCGACACCGGCATCCCGGCGCCCGAGACGCGCTTCGGCCAGTACCCGCACCAGTTCAGCGGCGGCATGCGGCAGCGCGTGGTGATCGCGCTGGCGCTGGCCGCGGAGCCCGAGCTCATCGTGGCCGACGAGCCGACGACGGCGCTGGACGTGTCGATCCAGGCGCAGATCATCGCGCTGCTCAAGCGCCTGGCGCGCGAGCACGGCACGGCCGTCATGCTCGTCACCCACGACATGGGCGTGATCGCCGAGACCTGCGACCGCGTGGCCGTGCTCTACGCCGGCCGCGTGGCCGAGATCGGGCCGGTGGCCGAGGTCATCCACCGGCCGTCACACCCCTACACGCGTGGCCTGATGGGCTCGATCCCGGCCATGGACGAAGACCGCGACGAGCTGCTGCAGATCGACGGCGCCATGCCGCGCCTGAACGCCATGCCCACCGGCTGCGCCTTCCACCCGCGCTGCCCGCAAGCGCACGAGCGTTGCACGCGCGAGCGGCCGGAGCTGATGGCCGCCGGTGCCACGCGCGCGGCCTGCTGGCTGGTGGACGCCGCCACGGCGGAGGCCACGTCGTGAGCACCGAGCCGCTGGTGCGCGTGCGCGGGCTGACCAAGCGCTTCGATGTCTCCGCGCCCTGGCTCAACCGCGTGATCGAGCGGCTGCCGCGCCAGGTGGTGCACGCGGTCGACGACGTGAGCTTCGACATCGCGCGCGGCCGCACGCTGGCGCTGGTGGGCGAAAGCGGCTGCGGCAAGAGCACGGTGGCGCGGCTGCTGGTGGGGCTGCACGCGGCCACGGCGGGCACCGTGCACTTCGACGGCCAGGAACTGGCCTCGCTGCAGGGCGCCGGTCGGCGCACGCTGCAGCGGCGGCTGCAGATGATCTTCCAGGACCCCTACGCCAGCCTCAACCCGCGCTGGACAGTGGCCGACATCGTGGCCGAACCGCTGCGCGAGCACGCGCTGGTGGCCGGCCGCGACGCGCAGCGCGCCCGCGTGGCCGAGCTGCTGCAGCAGGTGGGCCTGGCCGCGGCCGATGCCGCCAAGTACCCGCACCAGTTCAGCGGCGGGCAGCGCCAGCGCATCAGCATCGCGCGCGCGCTGGCCACGCAGCCGGAGTTCCTGGTCTGCGACGAGCCCACGTCGGCGCTCGACGTGTCGGTGCAGGCCCAGGTGCTGAACATCATGAAACGGCTGCAGCGCGACCGCGGCCTGACCTACCTGTTCATCAGCCACAACCTGGCCGTCGTGCGCCACGTGGCCGACGCGGTGGGCGTGATGTACCTCGGCCGCCTGGTGGAGGTGGCGCCCAAGCGCGAGCTCTTCGCCGCGCCGCGCCACCCGTACACGTGCATGCTGCTCGACGCGATCCCCGACGTGCACATGAGCGGCCGCTCGCGCACGCCGGTGCAGGGCGAGGTGCCGAACCCGCTGAACCCGCCCAGCGGCTGCGCCTTCCACCCGCGCTGCCCGCACGCCAACGCGCGCTGCAGCGCCGAGCGGCCGGCGCTGGCCACGATCAGCGGCGTGCAGGTGGCCTGCCACGCGGTGCAGGAGGGTCGGCTGCCGGCGCGGGACCTCGTCACGCCGGCCGGGTGACGCTTTCACGGGACTCCGCGGCCCAGGCACCGGATAAACGCGGCATCTGAGAGATGCCCCCGGAGCCGCCGTGCACGAGCTGAACGAGACCATCTTCCTGCCGCCGCTGGGCCTGCGCCCGGCCGGCGAGCCCGAGCAGACCCGCCTGCTGGCCGTGCCGTCCACCGGCCAGAAGGCGCGCTACGCCCTCGCCTACTGGCCGGCCACCTTGCGCAGCCTGTTCGGCCCGCATCGGCTCGATCCGGCGGCCGCGTGCTGGTCGTACGCCGCCAGGTTCCAGCCCCAGGCAGATGCCCATGCACGCTGGTGCCAGGCCTTCGGGCTGGATGCGGTGGCGGCCGCGGGCGCCCCGTTCCTGTACAGCCAGGCCACCGGCACGCTGCTGTACATGCGGCTCTTCGGCGACCTGGGCCTGAACTTCCGTCACCTGCTGCACCTGCGGCACCGGGCCACGCACCGGCCTACACCGCAGGTCGCTCAATTCGGCGCCCAGGTGGTGTCGGCGCGCATCGCGGCCGTGCATGCCCTGGGAGCGCGCCGGGCCGTGGTGCAGGTGGCCTGCACCGTGAGCAGCGAAGACGGCCTCGTCCTGCTCAACGTGCAGGACGACTTCATCGTGAACGGCTACCGCCCGGGCCAGCTGGCGGCATTGCCGCGCCATCCCGCCCCACCCTTCGAGGCGCTGCAGCGCCCGGCGCCGCGCTGGACGGCCGACACCGCGCCCTGGCAGGCGGCCTTCGCCATCGCCCCCGATCTGGGCCAGCGTTACGGCGAGCTCAGCGGCGACGCCAACCCCGTGCACACGCGCGCCTGGGCGGCGCGCCTCTTTGGCCATCCGCGGCCCTTCCTGCAGGGGCTGGCAACGCGCTCGCTGATCGTCGGGCAGCTGGCGCAGACAGGATGGCGCGTCAACCGCCTCGACCTGCACCTGTGCCGCCCGGTGCCCTGCGGTGACACCGTGCGCCTGGCCCACGACGGCCAGCGCTTCGAGCTCACCGATGAGATCGGCCAGACGCTGCTGGCCAGCGGCCGTTTCGAGGCGACACGGCCGCAGTGACGGCCCGGCGCGCGCGGCCTCAGCGCGGCAGCAGGCGCTCGCGAGCGAACAGCTCCGCCACCGACTCGCGCTCGCGGATCAGGTGCACGGCGTCGCCGTCCACCATCACCTCGGCGGCGCGCGGGCGCGTGTTGTAGTTGCTGGCCATCACCATGCCGTAGGCGCCCGCCGACAGGATGGCGATGCGGTCGCCGGGCTGCACGGCCAGCACGCGGTCGCGGCCCAGCCAGTCGCCGCTTTCGCAGATGGGGCCGACGACGTCCCAGGTGAGCGGCGCGCCGTCGCGCAAGCGGCAGGGCTCCATCGCCATCCAGGCCTCGTACATGGCCGGGCGCACGAGGTCGTTCATCGCGGCGTCGACGATGCAGAAGTTCTTGCCGCCGTCGTCGGTGCGGCCGGGCTTGAGCACTTCCACCGTCGTCACCAGCATGCCGGCGTTGCCCACCAGCGAGCGGCCGGGCTCGAGCAGCACCTCGCGGTGGCCATGGCCGCGGGCGTCGAAACGCGCGAGCATCGCGCGCACCAGCTCGGCCGGGGCCGGCGGCTGCTCGTCGGTGTAGATGATGCCCAGGCCGCCGCCGACATCGACATGGTGGATGGGGATGCCGGCCGCCTCGACGGCCTCGACCAGGTCGAGCAGGCGGTCCAGCGCGTCGAGGTAGGGCGCGATCTGCGTGATCTGCGAGCCGATGTGGCAGTCGATGCCCATGACGCGCAGCCCCGGCAGCGTGGCGGCGCGCCGGTACGCGGCCACGGCCTCGGTGTGCGCGATGCCGAACTTGTTGCCCTTCAGGCCGGTGGAGATGTAGGGGTGCGTGCCGGCGTCGACGTCGGGGTTCACACGCAGGCTCACCGGGGCGATGCGTCCCAGGCTCTGCGCCACCGCGTCGAGGCGCTCGAGCTCCGACACGCTCTCGACGTTGAAGCAGCGCACGCCGGCCTCGAGCGCCGCCCGCATCTCGTCGCGCGTCTTGCCGACGCCCGAGAACACGATGCGCGAGGGCTCGCCACCCGCGGCGAGCACGCGCGCGAGCTCGCCGCCCGAGACGATGTCGAAGCCCGCCCCGGCTGCGGCGAAGGTCTGCAGCACGGCCAAGGAGGAGTTGGCCTTCATCGCGTAGCAGACCAGGTGCTCGCGCCCCTGCAGCGCCTGCTGGTAAGAGGCCAGCGCGGCGAGCATGGCGCCGCGCGAGTACACGTAGAGCGGCGTACCGAAGCGCGCCGCGAGTTCGTCGAGTGCATGGCCCTCGAGCGCGAGCGTGCCGTCGGCGTGGCGGGCAAGGAAGGGGGCGCCGGGCAACGTGCTCATCGCGGCGCCGCCGAGGCCGCAGCCGCAGGGGCCGCCGGGGCCGCCACGGTGGCCGCGGGCGGCAGCTTCAGCGGCCCCTTCTGACCACAGCCGGCCAGCCAGGCCACAACCACCATGACGGCAACGCCGGCAAGGCGCGTCGATACACTCGTCCGAGAGGGATTTCCCATGCCGAGGATTTTATGAGCCTGCCCCCGGGCGCCCCGAAGACCGGCGCGCCATCGCTGCTGAGCGACGCCGAATACCGCGCCAACACCAACGCGTTGCTGGCGCACATCGAGTCGCGCTGCGACCTGTGGCTGCAGGACGACTTGATCGACATCGACACGCAGCGCACCGGCGGCCTGCTGGAACTGCACTTCCCGAACGGCAGCAAGATCGTCGTCAACACGCAGCCGCCGCTGCACGAGCTGTGGCTCGCGGCCCGCGACGGCGGCTTCCACTACCGCTGGGACGGTGCCGCCTGGCGCGACACGCGCGACGGCAGCGAGTTCGTGGCGACGCTGTCCGCGCTGGCCAGCGCACAGGCCGGGCAGCCGCTGACCTTCTAGCGCGCGCTCAGCGCTTGAAGAGGTCCAGGATCGAGCTGCGCTCCTGGGCCGAGGGCGCCTTGGGCACGGCCTCGTCCAGGCCGACGCTCACGATGCCGGCGCCGCCGGCGAACTCCTCGAACATCCACTGCCCGCCCTGCTGCACCACGCCGGCCGGGGGCTGCATCTCCTGCACCGGCACGTTCTTCAGCGCGTGCTGCATGAACTCGATCCAGATCGGCAACGCCAGCCCGCCGCCGGTTTCGCGGCTGCCGAGCTTCTTGGGGTTGTCGTGCCCCACCCAGACGACGGTCGCGAGCGTCGGCTGGTAACCGGCGAACCAGGCGTCCATCGAGTCGTTCGTGGTGCCGGTCTTGCCGTAGAGATCGGGCCGCTTGAGCGTGCCTTGCGCGCGGGCGGCCGTGCCACTGCGCGTGACCTCCTGCAGAAGCGCGCTCATCACGAAGGCGTTGCGCGCCGGCAGCGTGCGCAGCGATTCCGTCAGCTCCGGCGGCCTCGCCTGCAGCAGCACGCGGCCCTTGCTGTCGGCGATGCGGCTGATGAGCATCGGCGGCACGAGGTAGCCGCCGTTGGCGAACACGCCATAGGCGGTGGCCATCTGCATCGGCGTCACGGTGCCGGCGCCGAGCGCCATGGTCAGGTAGGCGGGGTGGCGCTCGCGCTCGAAGCCGAAATGGTCGAGCCAGCGCTGGGCGAACTCGGTGCCGGTGGCCTCGAGCACGCGGATCGACACCATGTTCTTCGACTTGGCCAGCGCCACCTGCAGCGACATCGGGCCCTCGAAGGTGCCGTCGTAGTTCTTCGGCTCCCAGGGCTGGCTGCCGGTGGCGCTGGCGTCGAAGAACAGAGGCGCGTCGTTGACGACGGTCGCCGGCGTGAAGCCCTGCTCCAGCGCCGCCGAGTACACAAAGGGCTTGAAGCTCGACCCCGGCTGCCGCCAGGCCTGGGTGACGCGGTTGAACTGCGTCTTGCCGAAGTCGAAGCCGCCCACCATGGCGCGCAGGGCGCCGGTGCGCGGATCCAGCGCCACCAGGGCCGCCTGCGCCTCGGGCAGCTGCGTCAGATTCCAGCTGCCCTTGGCCTTGCCTTCGGTGACCTGCAGCGCGCGCACCACCGCGCCGCGGCGGATCTGCCGCTGGGGCGGCGCCTTGGCCGCCAGGCCCGAGGTGACGGGCTTCAGGCCTTCGCCCGTGACGGTGATGACGTCGCCCGACTGCAGCATGGCCTGCACCTGTGTCGGCGTGGCCTCCAGCACCACGGCGGCGCGCAGCTCGCCGTTGTCGGGGTGCTCGGCCAGGGCTTCGGCGACGCGGGCGTCCACCAGCCCCGGGTCGGCCGGCAGGTCGACATAGGCCTCGGGTCCGCGGAAGTGCTGGCGCAGCTCGTAGTCCATCAGGCCCCGCCGCAGCGCACGCCAGGCCACCTGCTGGTCGGCGGCGTTGACGGTGACAGTGACGTCGAGGCCCCGGCTGTAGGCCTCGTCGCCGTACTGGGCAAACACCAGCTGGCGTGCGGCCTCGGCGATGAACTCGCCCCAGTCGGGCGAGTCGTCCTGGCGCAGGTACTTCAGCGGCTGCGCCAGCGCTTCGTCGTGCTGGGCCTCGGTGATGAAGCCGCCGGCGAACATGCGCTCGATGATGTAGCGCTGGCGGATCGTGGCCCGCCGCGGGTTGCTGATCGGGTTGTAGGCCGACGGCGCCTTGGGCAGGCCGGCGAGCATGGCCGCCTCGGCGATGGTGACGTCCTTCAGCTTCTTGCCGAAGTAGATCTCCGAGGCCGCCGCGAAGCCGTGCGCGCGCTGGCCGAGGAAGATCTGGTTCATGTACAGCTCGAGGATCTGGTCCTTCGTGAGCAGGCTTTCCATCTTCAGCGCCAGCAGGATCTCGTAGATCTTGCGCGTGAAGGTCTTCTCGGTGGAGAGATAGAAGTTGCGCGCCACCTGCATGGTGATGGTGCTGGCGCCCTGGCTGCGGGCGTCGCGCAGGTTCTCCAGCGCGGCGCGGGCCACGCCCTTGTAGTCGACGCCGCCGTGCTGGTAGAAGCGCGCGTCCTCGGCGGCCAGCACGGCGTCCTTCATGACCTGCGGGATCTGCCCGATCGGCGTGAAGTTGCGGCGTTCCTCGCCGAACTCGGCCAGCTGCACGCCGTCGGCCGAGAACACACGCAGCGGCAGCTTCGGGCGGTAGTCGGTCAGCGAGTCGATCGCCGGCAGGTTCGGATAGGCCACCGCCAGCGCCACCCCAACCAGCAGCAGCACCGACAGCAGCCCGGCCAGACCCAGGCCGGCCAGCACGGCCAGCCCGCGGCCGAGCCATTGCAGCGGGCTCCGGCGGGCGGGCGCAGCAGGCGCGGGGTTCGGGGCGGCGGAGTCGGTCATCGGCGGCGACGGCAGGCGTCCGCATTGTGTGGGAAGCCCGATGGCCGCCACGGCGTGACTTTGTCCACAGCCCACCCACAGCCGCCCCGGGTTCGCCCCCATCGGGCGCTTTCCGCTTGTTTCACATGCTGCATCCGGCGGCCAAAAACGTCAGGATCCGGCAACGTACGGGGGGTGTTCACCGGCCATTTTTCTTTGGCGCACAAAGGCTTTACTGCTAGCATTGAAGTAACTTCTTAACAAGCTCGGGGCCCGTGCCGCAGCCCATTTCCGAAGGCCCGAGAGGGTTTCGAGACCGCCCTGCCCCCCGCGACAGACCCGGGGCGGCGCTATCGTGGGCAGGCCATCGGGAAGTCAAGGACGGCAAGGCCGAGGAGTAGGCAACGTGGGATTCCTGGATATCTTGCTGGGCCGCAAGCACCCGCCGGTGATCGGGCTGGACATCAGTTCGTCGAGCGTCAAGCTCGTCGAACTCGACCAGAGCACGTCCGGCGAGTTCGTGCTCGAGCGTTTTGCGTCCGAGCCCTTCGAGAAGGGCTGGATCACCGACGGCCAGATCGAGAAGTTCGACGAGGTCGCCGGCGCGGTGAAGCGCGTGCTGCAGAAGAGCGGCACCAAGACGCGCAACGTCGTCATGGCCATGCCCCAGAGCGCCGTCATCACCAAGAAGATCATGTTGCCGGCCGGCTTGCGCGAAGAAGAGATGGAGCTCCAGGTCGAGAGCGAGGCCAACCAGTACATCCCTTTCTCGCTGGACGAGGTGAGCCTGGACTTCTGCGTCATCGGCCCCAGCCCCACGAGCGCCGGCGACGTCGAGGTGCTGATCGCCGCCAGCCGCAAGGACCGCGTCCAGGACCGCCAGGGTCTGGCCGAGGCCGCCGGCCTGAAACCGGTGGTGCTGGACATCGAGAGCCACGCCTCGCGGCTGGCCATGACACGCGTCGTGAGCGCGTTGCCCAACGAGGGCCGTGACGCGCTGGTGGCGCTGTTCGAGATCGGCGCCGACACCACGAGCCTGAAGGTGCTGCGCGACGACGAGATGCTCTACGACCGCGACCAGGCCTTCGGCGGCAGCCAGCTCACGCAGCTGATCAGCCGCCAGTACGGCTTCAGCTTCGAGGAGGCGGAGGCCAAGAAGCTCAGCGGCGATCTGCCCGAAGACTACGAAAGCGCCATTCTCGCGCCCTTCGTCGACAGCCTCAGCCAGGAGATCGGCCGCGCGCTGCAGTACTTCTTCACCAGCACGCCGCACCACAAGGTGCATTACGTGATGCTGGCCGGCGGCACGGCCACGCTGCCGGGCCTGAAGGACCGCGTCACCGACCTCACCGGATTCGCTTCCAACGTGGTCAATCCGTTCGAGAACATGCAGCTCGGCACCTCGGTGCGCGAGAGCCGCGTGCGCCGCGAGGCGCCGTCGTACCTCACGGCCTGCGGGCTGGCGATGCGGAGGTTCCTGCAGTGATCCTCATCAACCTACTGCCCCACCGCGAGGTCAAGCGCGCGCAGAAGAAGCGCGCCTTCTTCGTCGGCCTCGGCAGCAGCTTCGTCGGCGGCTTGCTCATCGCCGGTGTCTGGTACACCGTGCTGCAGCAGCTCACGGCGGCGCAGAACGACCGCAACGAGTTCCTGAAGGCCGAGATCGCCCGTCTGGACACCCAGATCAAGGACATCGCCACCCTGCGCCAGGAAATCGAGGCCCTGAAGGCCCGCCAGCGCGCCGTGGAAGACCTGCAGACCGACCGCAACGTACCGGTGTACCTGCTGAACGAACTGACGAAGCAGGTGCCCGAGGGCGTGTATCTGACGTCCATCAACCAGGCCGGCCAGGTGGTGTCTGTGCGGGGCATCGCGCAGACCAACGAGCGGGTGTCCGAGTTGCTGCGCAACACCTTCTACAACTCGCCCTGGCTCGAAAAGCCCGATCTCATCGAGATCAAGGCCAGCAACCAGGGCTCGGGCCGCGACGTGCGGCGCCTGTTCGAGTTCTCGATGCGCGTGACGCTGAAGCGTCCGCAACCGGCGGCCGCCCCGGCCGCACCGACGCCGGCCGCTGCGCCGGCCAAGTCTTCCTGAGGGCGCCATGGCCAGACCCTCCACACTGAATTTCGAAGCCAGCCGGATGCTGGACAGCGCGGCCGGCCAGTTCCGCAACCTCAACCCCAACGAGCCCGGCCAGTGGCCGACGCTGCCCAAGGCGGCAGCCTGGCTCGGGGCGGCCGTGCTGGCGGTGGTGCTGGGCTGGTTCCTGCTGAACCAGAGCGCGACCGAGGAGCTCGAGGCCGCGCGCGCCCTCGAGCCCAAGCTGCAGGCCGACTACGTCTCGCGGCTGCGTCAGGCCGTCAACCTGAACGAGTTGCGCAAGCAGAAGCTGCAGGTGCAGGAGTACGTCACCCAACTTGAGAAGCAGCTGCCCGGCAAGGCCGAGATGGACGCGCTGCTGTCCGACATCAACCAGGCGGGCCTGGGCCGCGGCCTGCAGTTCGAACTCTTCCGGCCGGGCCAGATCCAGGTCAAGGAGTACTACGCCGAGCTGCCGATCTCCATCCGCGTGCAGGGCCGCTACCACGACATCGGCTCGTTCGCGGCCGACATCGCCAACCTCTCGCGCATCGTCACCCTGCACAACCTGGTGATCGGGCCCGTGCCGCGCGACACGGCCGGCAACCTTTCGATGGAAGCCACGGCGCGCACCTACCGCTACCTCGACGCGACCGAGATCGCCGAGCAGCGCGCCGCCGCCAACAAGGCGAAGGGAGCCCGCAAGTGATGCCCCGCTCCATGCTCCAGGCTCTGGGCAGGCTGGCTTTCGGGCTCTTCGCTGCCTTCACGCTCGTGGCCTGCACGGCCGACCACGACGAACTCCGGCAGTGGATGGAACAGCAGCGCCGCGAGATCAAGCCCAACGTCACACCGCTGCAGGCACCGAAGAAGTTCGATCCCGAGCCCTATTCGCAGTCGCAGGCCGTCGAGCCGTTCAGCGGCCAGAAGCTCAGCGTGGCGCTCAAGCAGGAGGCGCGCGCGCCGAATTCCCTGCTGGCGCGGCAGCTCAACCGCCGCAAGGAACCCTTGGAAGCCTACCCCTTGGACAGCATGAACATGGTCGGCAGCGTCACCAAGCAAGGCCAGCCCTACGCGCTGCTGCGCGTGGACGCCTTGCTGTACCAGGTGAAGGTCGGCGACCACATCGGCCAGAACTACGGCCAGATCACCGGCATCAGCGAGACCGAGGTCACGCTGAAGGAAACGGTCCAGGACGCCGCGGGTGAATGGATCGAGCGCCCCGCCACGTTGCAGCTCCAGGAGAGGGCGCGATGAGGAAACCAGAGGAGAAACCCACGATGTTCCATTGGCCTTCCTGCCGTGCCGCTGTGGCGGCGCTGGGAACCGCAGTCGTGGCGGTCGCGTGGCCGGGTCTGGCCTGGGCGCAGAACGCGATCCAGTCCATCACCAGCAGCCAGCAGGCGGGCACCGAGGTCGTGCGCATCGAGATGGCGCAACCGCTCGCTGCCGTGCCGGCCGGTTTTTCGGTGCAATCGCCCCCCCGCATCGCCATCGATCTGCCGGGTGTCACCAACGCCATCGGCCGCAACCTCGTCGAGGTGAACCAGGGCAACCTCCGCTCGGTGGCCGTGGCGCAGGCCGGTGAACGCACGCGGCTTGTGCTCAACCTGAAGCAGGCATCGGGCTACCGTGCCCAGGTGCAGGGCAAGACGCTGCTCCTGGTGCTGGACGTCGCCGGCCCGGCCGCCGAGGCCGTTGCCGCGGCACCGGCCACGCCGCCGGCCGCCGGTGCGAGCTTCGCGCCCGCGCAGAACGCCGACAGCCAGCCGCTGCGCGAGATCGACTTCCGCCGCGGCAGCGACGGTGCCGGGCGTGTCATCGTCGGTCTGCCCAGCACGCAGGTCGGCGTGGACATCCGCCAGCAGGGCCAGACCCTCGTGGTGGAGTTCCTGCGCTCGACGCTGCCCGACGCGCTGCGCCGGCGGCTCGACGTCACCGACTTCGGCACGCCCGTGAAGACGGTCGCCACCTTCCAGAACGGTGACCGCGTGCGCATGGTCGTCGAGCCCACCGGCGCCTGGGAGCACAGCGCCTACCAGACGGACAACCAGTTCGTGCTGGAAGTGCGGCCGATGAAGGTCGACGCCAACAAGCTGACGCAGGGCCCCGGATTCAGCGGCGACAAGCTCAGCCTGAACTTCCAGAACATCGAGGTGCGGGCGCTGCTGCAGGTGATCGCCGACTTCACCAACTTCAACGTCGTCACCAGCGACACCGTCACCGGCACCGTGACGCTGCGCCTGAAGGACGTGCCCTGGGACCAGGCCCTGGACATCATCCTGCAGAGCAAGGGCCTGGGCGTGCGCAAGAACGGCAACGTGCTGTGGATCGCGCCGAAGGAAGAGCTCACGGCCAAGGAGCAGATCGAGCTCGAGTCGCGCAAGAAGATCGCCGACCTCGAGCCGACGCGCACGCAGTCGTTCCAGCTTAACTACACCAAGGCCGAGGACGTGGCCAAGGGCATCACCGGCCAGAACCTGATTGGCAGCAGCGGCGGTGGCTCGGGAGGCAATCAGCCGGGCCGCATCCTCAGCCCGCGCGGCAGCGTGCTGTTCGAGTCGCGCACCAATCAGCTGTTCGTCACCGATGTACCCAGCAAGCTGGAGGAGATCCAGGAGCTGATCACCAAGATCGACATCCCGGTGCGCCAGGTGCTGATCGAGGCCCGCATCGTCGAAGCCGACGACAGCTTCGGCCGCAACCTGGGCGTGAAGCTCGGGGCCACCGACGCCCGCGGCACGCCCACACGCTCGGGCATCAGCATCGGCGGCACCTACGACGCGATAGGCGTGCAGACCGGCCAGATCCCGGCGCCCGTGGATTTCCAGCCGAACTCGCAGTTTGTGGCGCTTCCGGCCAACGGCATCGCCGGATCCAGTGCGGCCACCTTCGCGCTGTCGCTGTTCGGCGCCTCGGCCAATCGCTTCCTGAACCTCGAACTCTCCGCACTCGAGGCCGAAGGCCGCGGCAACATCGTCTCGAGCCCGCGCGTCATCACGGCCGACCAGCGCGAGGCGCTGATCGAGCAGGGCGAGGACATCCCCTACCAGCAGGCCACGAGCAGCGGCGCCACTTCGGTGTCGTTCAAGAAGGCCACGCTGAGCCTGAAGGTCAAGCCGCAGATCACGCCCGAGGGCAACGTGATCCTGAACGTCGAGGTCAACAAGGACAGCCGCGGCGAACTGACCACCGCGGGCCCGGCGATCAACACCAAGCGCGTGACGACGGAAGTGCTCGTCGAGAACGGCGGCACGGTCGTGATCGGCGGCATCTTCACGCAGGACGAGCAGAACCGCGTGAGCAAGGTGCCGCTGCTGGGCGACATCCCGTTCCTCGGCGTGCTGTTCCGCAGCACCGAGCGCAGCACGCGCAAGACGGAGTTGCTGGTGTTCATCACCCCCAAGATCGTCACCGACCGGTCGGCTGCGCGCTGACACCGCTCGCCAGTCCAGGGACAAGACCATGCAGATGATTCGACGCTTACTCATCCTCTTCGTCGTTGCGGTGCTGTCGGCTTGCGGCGGCGGTGGGGGTGACACGGCTCCCTTTGGCGGCAACGCAGGCTCAGGCGGCGGCGGCAGCGGCGGCGGTGGGGGGGGTGGCGGAGGTTCCACCAGCGGTGTTGCAGATCTGGACGTGCGCCTGTCGGCGGCGACGATTGCGAACACGGGCGCCACCACGGTCACGGCCACGGTCACCGCCCTGAATGGCAACCGGGTGGCGCTGCCCGGTGCAGCGATCACCTTGTCGGCCAACGCGGGTGCGGTGCTGACCATTGCCTCGAGCACCACCGATCCCACCGGCAAGATCACCGCGCAGGTCGGCATCGGCTCCGACACGACCAACCGCGACATCACGATCACGGCAACTGCAGGAACAGTCTCGCGGTCGGCTGTCTTGCGCGTGGTCAACAGTTCGACCGGCACGACGGCCACTTCGATCGAAGTCCTGACTTCAACGCCAACCGCGGGCACGGGTGGAGACGCCGTGCAGATCCGGGCGTTCGTGAAGGACGCCAACAACAATGCGCTCGCCGCTGCACCGATCAGCTTCACGGCGTCGACCGGCACCCTCGCCGCCGTCAGCACGGTGACCGACGCCACAGGTCTTGCGACGGCCTCGTTCAGTGCAGGAGCCAACAAGAGCAATCGCACGGCCACGATCACCGTGACTTCCGGGGCCATCACGCAGACGCTCACGCTGCCGATCGATGGGACACGGCTGTCGATCTCCGGGCCTTCGTCCTTGATCCTGGGGAACACCGCCACCTTCGATGTCGTGGTCAGCGACTCGAAGGGCAATCCTGTTCCGGGTGTGACCGTGACGGCCGCCAGTTCGATCGGCAACGCAGTGACGGCCGCCGCTGGTGCAGTCAGCAGCAGCACCGGACAGGTGCGCTTCACTTACGCGGCAACCAACTCGGGCGCCGACAGCCTGCAGTTCTCCGGTGCGGGCGTGGTTCAACGCCTCACGCCGGCGCTGGCCGTGAGCGGCGAAGACTTTGCGTTCGTGTCGCCAGCGGCCGCCAGCACCATCAATGTCGGTGTGTCGACGCCGGTCCAGGTGCGGCTGCGCTCGGGTGGCGCACCCGTGGCGGGCCGGACCATCCTGTTTGCCACGACCGGCGGCACGCTCAGCAGCGTGAGTTCGGTCACTGGTGCGGATGGCGTGGCCACCGTGAATCTGGTGTCGGCCTCGGCTGGCCCGGTCACGGTGCAGGCCACGGTCCAGGGCAGTTCGACCAGCACGACCTTGCCGCTGGTGGTGGTTGCCACCGTGCCGGCCAGCCTGGTGCTGCAGGTCAGCCCGACCGCCCTGGCTCCGAACGTCGCCGGCTCGTCCGCCAACCAAGCGCAGGTGGTGGCCAAAGTCACCGACGCGGCGGGCAATCCGGTTCAGGGCCAGACCGTCAACTTCACGCGCGTGCTCGATCCCAGCGGCGGAAACCTCCTGCAGGCTTCTGCTACGACGGATTCCAGCGGCCAGGCCACGGTGGCCTACCGGGCTGGCAGCGAGAGCACGTCCGATGGCGGCGTCATCCTCAGCGCCACGGTGGCGGGCACGACGGTGTCCGGTTCGACCACGCTGACCGTCAACCAGACCGCCCTCTTCATCGCACTCGGCACCGGCAACGTCATCACCAATCTGGATCCCCAGACCTACAAGAAGGATTGGGTCGCCTACGTCACCGATTCGAACGGCATTCCGGTGAACGGCGTGACGCTGACGATCAAGGGCATTCCGACGCACTTCTACGTGGGCCAACTCCGTTGGGACGGCACGGTCTGGAACTACTCCGGGACGATCTACATGTGCCGCAACGAGGACGCCAACCGCAATGGCGTGCTCGATCCGGGCGAAGACGACAACGGTGATGGTCGCCTCTGGCCTGGCAACGTCATCGGCGTGACGCCTGGCAGCGTCCAGACCGCCGTGGGCCGCGCGACGCTGTCGCTGATTTATGCCGAGTCCTACGCCCCTTGGGTGCGGATGGACCTGACTACCTCTGCGACGGTGTCCGGGACCGAGTCGAGTACGGCGGTCAGCTTCATCGTCGAGGGCCAGTCTGGCGACTTCACCAACGAGTCGGTGCCGCCGGCTGGTGTGGTCAGTCCCTTTGGCGTCATTCCTACGCCGGCCGCCCTCGCAAGCGGCGGTTGCGTCGCGCTCTGACAGATCGCTTTGGTGGTCGGCTGACAGGATGCGACTCAGCCTGGTCGGCATGCCCGGCTGTGGCAAGTCCACAGTCGGCCGCCACCTCGCCCGGCAACTCGACCTGAGCTTCGTCGACAGCGACGCTGAGATCGAATCGCGGATCGGCATGTCGATCCGCGACTTCTTCGCGGCGGAAGGCGAAGAGCGCTTCCGGGACATCGAACAGGACGTCATCGAAGGCCTCGCCGGCCGCGACGGCCTGGTGCTGGCCACCGGCGGCGGTGCGGTGCTCAGGCCGTCCAACCGCGACGCGCTGCACTCGCGCACCCACGTGCTGTACCTGCGCGCCACGCCGGAGGAACTCTTCCGCCGCCTGCGCCACGACACGCACCGGCCCCTGCTGCAAGTGGCCGATCCGCTGAAGCGCCTGCGCGACCTGTTCCGGGAACGCGATCCGCTGTACCGGCGCACCGCGCACTTCGTCATCGAGGCGGCTCGGCCGTCGGTGCCCGCACTCATGGGCATGGTGCTGATGCAGCTCGAGATGGCGGGACTCGTGGACCCGTCGCGTGGCACCACTGCCCAGGCGCCGCAACCACAGGGCCACGCAGGCAGCTGAACCGGCCCCGTACACTGGCGGCCATGAACCAGCCCCGCAGCACGCCGCGTGTCGTCGCGGTGCGCACGCCCAGCAAGCACTACGACATCCTGATCGGCCAGGGCCTGCTCGCCGACGCCACCGCGTGGCACGGCCTGCCCCGCTGCACGCACGCCGTGCTGGTGAGCAACCCCACGGTCTTTGCGCTGCATGGCGAACGTGCCTTGCAGTCGCTCAGCGCCATCGCGCCGCGCACGAGCCAGGTCCTGCTGCCCGATGGCGAGGCCTACAAGGACTGGCAGAACCTGAACACGGTGTTCGACCACCTGCTGCGCGAAGGCTGTGACCGCAAGGCGATGCTGTTCGCGCTGGGCGGTGGCGTCGTCGGCGACATGACCGGCTTTGCCGCCGCCTGCTACATGCGCGGCGTGCCCTTCGTGCAACTGCCCACCACGCTGCTGGCGCAGGTGGACTCGTCGGTGGGCGGCAAGACCGCCATCAACCACCCACTCGGCAAGAACATGATCGGCGCGTTCCAGCAGCCCGAGCGTGTGCTCTGCGATCTGGACACCCTGGCCACACTGCCGGCGCGCGAGCTGCGCGCCGGGCTGGCCGAGGTGATCAAGTACGCGCCGATCGCCGATGCTGCGCTGCTGGACTGGCTCGAGCAGCATCTCGATGACCTGCTGGGCGGTGACGTCGAGGCGCTGGCCTTTGCCGTGCAACGCTCCTGCGAGATCAAGGCCGAGGTCGTGGGTGGCGACGAGCGCGAGAGCGGCCGCCGCGCGATCCTGAACTTCGGCCACACCTTCGGCCACGCCATCGAGGCCGGCATGGGCTATGGCCAGTGGCTGCACGGCGAGGCCGTGGGTTGCGGCATGGTGATCGCCGCCACTTTGTCCGCCGAGCTCGGGCTCGTGCCGCCGGCCTGGGCGGCGCGGATCACCCGGCTGATCGAACGTGCCGGCCTGCCCGTGCAGGCCCCCGATCTGGGCCTGGATCGCTGGTTCGATCTGATGGCGGTGGACAAGAAGGCCGAAGCTGGCGACATCCGCTACGTGCTGCTCGACGGCCCCGGCTGCGCCACGCTGCGCGCGGTGCCGCGGCAGCGCGTGGAGGCCGCCATCCGCC
>VYLG01000341.1_pt1 | contig 25671 bp, 14 predicted proteins | sample 5114351 | NCBI WGS metagenome assembly VYLG01 (sample SAMN12291798, study PRJNA351875) | freshwater metagenome | isolation source: freshwater lake | place: USA: Michigan, Kent Lake | collected 2013-08-15
GGGAGGGTACTCTGCCCCCTATCGGGGAGGGTACTCTGCCCCCTATCGGGGAGGGTACTCTGCCCCCTATCGGGGAGGGTACTCTGCCCCCTATCGGGGAGGGTACTCTGCGGGGTATAGAACGTGGTAGTATATTGGTTAGTATACGCCGAACGAGCGTAGTAGCATGACCCCTCGATCACCGACGACGTACGTCACTCGGCCCATATCCAGTACGTTGGTGACCAGGGTACGAGCATATAGCTGGTCGAAGCCCCATCGAACACCGAACATCCGCGCTATAGTCCAAGTACTCGTAGTGACGTTGCTGGCAGCGGTCAATACACCGGCCACCAATAACCCAACGGGCAGGGTCTTAGCGCCCCAGGGTATGAATAGGAGTATACCACTGAGTACACTAGTACCCACCCATATCTTAGCCAATACATCCCCCAGTAGTACGATGAATGCGATGGTGATCAGTGCACTCACCGGCTTAGTACCACTAACTATGGTTAGGCTATAGTTACCATAGCCCAGTACGAAGCATTGGAGTAGTAGCTTGGTGGTATAGGCGCATGTGATCATAGCGGCTACTACTAGCATAGAGTGCACCCAGTCGGCTAATGGGTTGAAGCATACTAGTGATAGGTTAATGATCTGCTCCTTGGAGTAGAACCCCGATGTACCCGGTAGTGCTACTAGGCATAGGGATGCTATGAGCAGCACCTGATAGCTCAGTAGGCTACCATGAATACTAGCCAGTGCGCCATAGCGGGCCATATGCTGGTTAGATCCCCCACTGGCGATGATGATGGTGCCAGCACCTAGGAATAGAGCAGCCTTGAAGCTGGCATGGGTCATTAGGTGGCAGATACTAGCATCGGCGCCGAAGTCCCCCAGACCCACACTAACGAACATATACCCTAGCTGGGAGCACGTACTATAGGCGATTACCCGCTTCAGATCCATCTGATACATACCGAATACCCCAGCCATCAGCGCGGTCAGTGCACCGACCAGTAGTACATCGGTACTATAGAGTACATTGAGCCGTACCACCACATACACCCCCGCACACACCAGGGTAGCAGCATGGATGAGGGCACTAACCGGGGTTGGGCCCTCCATTGCGTCGGCTAACCATACGTGGAATAGGATTTGGGCCGACTTACCCATAGCACCCACTAATATAGCAGTACCTAGTAGCCCGGATGGCTGTAGTATGAGTAGGTCGTACTCTAGTGCGCCGGTGTAGTAGTATACATATAGTATACCCCATAGTAGTAGGCCGTCACTGAGTCGGTTAACGACTACCGCCTTCATAGCCGACTTACTAGCACTGAGGCGATGGCTCCAATAGCCTATCAGTAGATAGGAGAATACCCCGATGCCCTCCCAGCCCACTAGCATAACTACTAGGTCCTGGGCACTGACGAGTACCTGCATGAATAGGGTGAACCACGATAGATAGCTGATGAATAGGGCTAGATGGGGATCATCCCGCATATAGACCAGGGCATAGCAGTGTACCGCTAGACTAACGGTTAATACCGTGAGTAGTAGCTGCACTGCTACTACGTCCAATCTAAGGGTCCAATCTATACTCAGACCCCCTAGACTGAACCATGTACCTAGTAGATCTAGGGTGGGGGTGGTGTTGGCTATGGTGACGGCGTAGTACGTGACCACACACGCTAGCCATGATACCAATAGACCAGCTGGGGCTATGATACTAACCCCGCGGTGGCCATACATACGTGCTGCTAATAGCCCGTTCAATAGTGCGCTGCTGAGTGTTCCAACCATCAATACTAATGTCATCCGTATATGCACTCGCCTACACCCGCCTCGAGGGGCCGACACACCCATAGCTTGGGGTGATACTGCTGTGCTATAATAGTAGGCCTCACTGCGGTGGGGGGCTATGCTAGCGGGCTGTGGTGCTATGCTATGACGAAAGGGCGTATGACGATGAATGGTAGTAGTACTAATAGCACCGTAGCCATCGAGGTAACTGCCACCATGGAGTAGGTGGACGTATATACCGCACTACTGCTGACCGTGGTAACAGCCGGTCGACAGTACCGGGTAGCACCCTCTGGCCGGGGTGCATAGAATAGGCGTATTAGCCGGACGTAGTATACTAGGCTGAGTACCGTGAACACCAGTGCTACTAGGAGTAGTGTATTACTACCCACGGTACCTAGGTGCCAGAATACCCATGACTTACCGAAGAACCCCGCTAGTGGTGGTAGTCCGGCTAGGCTAACGGCTAGTGTGGGGAATAGACGGGTATCGAGTAGGGTCCATAGCAGTACCTGGGCCGTAACGTATATGGCTAGGTGTTGTAATAGGCTATTGAACCCTGCGGTCTCGGCGGCACTCAGTAGTAGGCCGATCTCATTGAGTGTACTATACGCCAATAGCATACGCACTCTAGACTGGGAGTAGGCACCTAGAGCACCTAGTCCGGTGCTGAGTAGGGCGAATGGGAGTATGCTATACTCGGTCCACACACCCTGGAACGCCCCCACCCAGAAACCGAATAGGCTTATCTTAGGGGCGGTGCTGATGTAGAATAGCAGCCATCGATCCACCACCCCATATACTTGAACTACCCATAGGTGCACCGGTGCGGCTCCGAGCTTGAACATAACTACGGCTAGTAGTAGTAGTGAGTGTAGGTACTGGGTACCATCCGCTAGGGTATCATACTCTATACCCCGAAAGGCTAGTGATGTGACCCCAGTTAGCTGGTACATAGCACTGAACCAGTATAGTAGCACCCCACTACTGAATGCGCTCAGTACTAGGAACTTGAGCCCCGCCTCGACCGTATATGACGAGGCACCAGTTGAGGTGCGCGTACTGGGTAGTCCGCATAGTACCATGAATACGAAGTTACCCAGCTCTAGGGTCACATAGAACGATAGTAGGTCCACACTATGGACCATATACACTTGGCTAGCATAGGCTATTAGTAGTAGTACGATGCCCTCTAGGCTACGTACGTGGGTGAGTACTACCACCATCACCAGTGCTAATAGCCCCTCGATACTTAGGGCGGATGCGATGATCTGTGATATAGGGGTATCTAGACTAATGACCCCTAGTTGGGTGTATGGTGCCAGCATCAGCACCATAGCCACTACTAGGGTGGTTATCTCGGGTAGGGTGATGCTACGACTACGTAGACTACCCAATCCGAATACTATGAGCATCAATACATTCAGTACTAGGTCGAACTCCACTAGTGTACTCCATAACATGCATAGTCCGAGTCGTGCCGTTTACCAGAGGGAACCCGCAACCCCCTGGGGTTGCGCATAGCGCTCCCCGAGGGTAAAAGGGGTCCACAGCGTACCCACATACTACTACATATACCTACTACTAGGTGGTGTTGGGGTACTGTGTGGGTGTTCTCCACCCAGGGTACCGGCGTAGTACCGGAGTGGGTAGTGTGTGGTGCTATGCTACTCCACATAGGTATGTATCTGTTATGTGCCTAGGCCGGTCGGTGTTAGTGCCTAGGTGACACTATGTGCGCATAGGGGGTCACCTATGTCTTCTGGGGTATAGATGAGTATGGGGGTGCTGGGTATAGCTATGATGCTATATGGTGAGTGATCCATCCCTCCCCATAGGGTATACTACTCTACTATCTCTATACCCCAGTGTATGTATTGGTCTATGCTATGCTCAGTATATGCTCTAGGGTGTATTTTGGTCTATGCTATGCTCAGTATATGCCCCCACATACTACTATGGGGGTGTACTGGGCACTGCCCCGCAGTGTACCCACAGTACTACTACACACCCCTACTACTAGGTAGTGCTAGGGTACCCACAGTACTACTACACACCCCTACTACTAGGTAGTGCTAGGGTACCCACAGTACTACTACACACCCCCTACTACTAGGTAGTGCTAGGGTACTATGCGGGTGTGCGCCGCCCAGTGTACCGGTGTAGTGCCACTGTGGACGGGGTGCGGTGCCGTGCTACCACCGCATGGAGTATGGATGTATATTTGCCCTAGGGTGTGTATTAGTCTATGGTATACCCCAGATACACCCACATACTACAGTATACTACTAGGTGCTAGTGTAGGGCTGTGTGTTGATCGGCCCCACAGCGTACCCACAGCACTACTACATATACCCTACTACTAGGCAGTGCTAGGGTACTGTGTGGGTGTGCTCTACCCAGTGTACCGGTGTAGTGCGTATGTGGTGGTGTGTGGTGCCGTGATACCCCACACATCCGTATGTATCTACTTCCGCGTACACCCACCCCTTCCCCTTCGGGGAGCGCGAAGCGCAACCCCTTCGGGGTGCGCGGTCCCTTTCCCCGTAGGGGACAGGGATGCGCAACCCCTTCGGGGTGCGCGGTCCCTTTCCCCGTAGGGGACAGGGATGCGCAACCCCTTCGGGGCGTGCGCGAAGCGCAACCCCTTCGGGGCGTGCGCGAAGCGCAACCCCTTCGGGGGTTGCGCGAAGCGCACCCCAGCCTAGGCTGGGGTTGCGCTTCGCGCTCCCCGAAGGGGAAGGGGTGGGTGTACGCGGACAGATACGTTCTACTACCGCCATCCGCCGATCGAATAGGTGGATCTACCGACTGGCGGTGTGTATCGGGTCGAGTGGGGGGGGGTCTATCGTATCTATGCGGTGTACTAGCAGCGGATATACCATCAGTGGGTCGTAGATCACTATTGATACTGGGCTAAGGACGTGTGATGGGTCTATCCGCAGTAGTGATCGGTGTATCTATAGATCGAATATATGATACTATATTCGTATGATCCAGCTCGAGTCGTGCGGTTTCCCAGAGGGAACCCGCAGCCCCAATGGGTTGCGCATAGCGCTCCCCTTCGGGGAGAAGGGGGGCCGAGGTTAATAGCTAATGATAGCTATCAACCACCTATGCCCCCCCTTATGCGCTATGCGCAACCCCAAAGGGGATAGACTCGGGGTCTTTCCCTTCGGGAACCGCTTGTGCGTAGCACATAACCCACCCCCCCGACATATGGTACTAGTTAGTACTACTATTGACCATAGGGGGGTTGCTCCGCTCCCGCCCCATCCCCTCCGGGGAACGGGTTGCGCTTCCCTACGGGAGAGCGCATGAGGGGGCCGGGTGTACGCGGACAGATATGTGGATCTACCCCACAGTGGCCCATAGATCACTATCAATAGAGGGTATTCGGTGCTATGCTGGGCTATGGGGGTGTTAGTCGTATCTATGTCCTATCCGCCCCGTAGGGGAGAGACGGGACTTAGGTACTATGCGTATACGCTATGGGGCCGGCACCACATACGTACTATAACCAACCAAACATAGCCCATACCCACAGACCAGCCCTAGATCTGTATTATTAGGGACTTAGGGACCGGGATGGGCTTGCTACGGACCAGTGGGGTACGGTCTCTATTGATCGAATATACGATATATTATTCGGACGATGCCCCATACTACCCACCCATAGCGCAGTAGTGATACGTATGGTTGAGCCAGATATTGATAGTGTGGTAGATAGCCATGTAGATGCACTGCCCCAGCGCCGACACTCTACTACTACCAGGGCGCCGTCACCACATCGGACCAACAGCCGCTAGTACACCGTCTATACCCAGTATGCGGCCTACTATACTATGTTGATACTATGTGGGGGTGGGTCTGAGGTAGTGATCGATTGGGCCCTCCGGGACGGGTGTACGAATTATGTAGTATATATATGATCCATATAGATACCCCTATCACGGGGGGGGGCTACACCAACACGTGCGCTTGTGCTACGCACAACCCCTTCCCTTCGGGAACAGGGATGCGCAAGCCCCAACATAGGTCTAACCACCACTGATGGGTGTTCGGTGCTATGATCAGCCGTATGGTCGTAGGGCGTAACCGTAGTATACCCCCCACAGACCCCCACACATACCCATGACTACTAGTAGCCTCAGTACCCAGTACGTAGGTATACTGCTGATTGGCCTAGAAACAGCCATCCACCGCGGAGGACGTAGTAGTCCAGTGTATACCCCGAGTCGATCGCTCCAGCGATGGGGGCTATACCCGCGCCCACCCCCTCGATGGTATAGCTACCATTAGATATTGACCATATGTGGGGGTGGCGCGCGGGTATCTATCAACCCTGTGCGCATAGCGCACAGGGTTGATTTAGACTCGGGTTAGCGTAGTAGTCAGCAATATAGCAGTAGTACGGCCGCAGCACGCTAGTAGATAGCATACATACCGAGTACCCTAGCCGATAGAGACCCGATACCATTCGATCTACACCAGTCATGGTACGCTACGGGAGTACCGTCGATAGTACTGCCTAGGGGCGATGACCGAACCCGTGTACGTTGCAGTGTACTGGGACTAGGCTGGTGTAGGGGTGATAGGCCGATCGAGGTTGGATATAGCTGGTTCCCCGCGAACTATACCTAGGTATAGGCGACCGCAGAGTACCACATTACCCAGAGTGGTGTGGATATGGGGGTTGACTCGCACCATCGGTGGTAAGGCCGATGGTGTATACGGATCAGAGCCGTTCAGTGGTGACTAGGCGTGCAATCGTACCCCATATACGCCCAGCATCGGCATCACACCAACACTGACTATGGGCCCGTGTCCTAGGTTCTGGAGTACGTAGACACCCATACCGATAGGCTAACCCACCACAGAGGGTACCCAGTCCCGTAGCCTACCCCTAGGGTGTATCTCAATATGCTATCATTAGCCCTATTCTCGATACTAGCCCTCCAGGGGGTAGCCCTATGTGGTACTACTAGTGTGTTCATGGCGGTGATGCACACGGTGATACTCTTCTGCACCGCGTCCGGGGTACTACTAGCCCTAGGATATGAGTTCATGGCTATCATCAATGTGCTGATCTACGTTGGAGCACTAGCGGTGCTGTTCCTATTCGTAGTCATGCTCATCAATGTACCCGCATCCACCCTATCCTACTACACCATCGGCATCGGCGCACTAGCCACCCTCGGTGTGGTCAACACCCGCCTAGTCGCCACCGTTACTGGTGGGGACTATGCTGGGGTCTACGGGGCTATATATACCTCGGAGTCACTCGCCCACATCGGTCAAGCCCTATACGTATACTATGGGGATATCCTCGTGCTCAATAGCATCGTACTAACCGTCGCACTACTAGGTGCACTGACCATCGCCCACACACGCGCTTAACACCACCCTGAGTTCCGGGTCCCTCCCGCCCCAGCCTAGGCTGGGGCGGGAGGGACCCGAACTCAGGGTCTCCGCGCTCCCCGTAGGGGCGCGTTAACGCAACCCGTAGGGGCGCGTTAACGCAACCCGTAGGGGCGCGTTAACGCAACCCGTAGGGGCGCGTTAACGCAACCCGCGGGGGGCGCGGAACCCCTTCCCCCCACCTACGGGGACCGGTTGCGCTTGTGCCACGCACAACCCCTTCCGTGCGCGTAGCGCAACCCGAGGGGGGGGGTGAGCGCACTCCTTTCCCCTTTGGGGATAGACCCGAGCTACGCGGACCGGGGAAAGGTTGGCTTGGGGCGTGCTGGTACTATCCATGATGTTGTGCACGGCTGCCAACCTACCCTCTACTAGGGAGGTCAATACGAACTCCGTGCCCGGAGCGTAGTAGCTAGTTGTTGTGCACACTGTGATATGGGCTACACCTATACTACCCGAGCTACTAGGAGTAGCACATCGCCGAACTACCCCCTGCAACTGGGGTACGAAGCAGTAATAGTGAGTAATAGCCCATCAGTAGTGGGGCTATGAACCTAATAGTGCACACCGCCGATTCATCGCTCGTCAGCGCCCGCAATATGGCCACCAACCGGGGGACATCGTAACTGATGGACGATAGACGGTGGCTATAGAGTGGGGGTAAGTCGAAACATGGTAGCCGTAGGGGAACCCGCGGCTGAGATATACCAATACACACACACACCGCTTGTCCTCCCCGTAGGGGCAGCACATACCCCCCTCCGAAGGGGAGGGAGCGGAGCAACCATACCCATGGGGGTTGCGCATCCCTGTCCCCTACGGGGAAAGGGACCGCGCTCCCCGAAGGGGAAGGGGGGTAGATACAATTGAGTATGTTGAACCTACTATTGAGCGAGTCATCCTCGGTCATGACTATGATCGGGCTATATGCCGTGCTATGTACGATCAGCACACTAGTACTCTATACTAACCCAGTAGCCTACCGGATGGTTAGTCTACTGGTGACTATGGTGCCGCTAGTGCATAGTGTGCTCCTCTATGCGATGTTCGATGCATCGGGCGATACGTTCCAGATGACCCAGTATATACCCGCACTACACACTAGCGTCGGGGTGGACTCGGTTGGACTCGCCCTAGTACTACTAACAACGGCCCTATTCCCACTATGCGTAGTACTGATGCGCACATCCACCGGTATACTACTATTCCTAGTGCTGGAGCTGGTCATACTACTATCACTACTGGTATTGGACGTACTAGGGTTCTATATACTGTTCGAGGCCAGCTTAGTACTCCTATTCCTACTCATAGCCCGCACCCCATACGGCAGCCTCGAGGCAGCCTACTACATAGCGGTGTATACCCTGGCCGGTAGCCTAGTACTACTACCTAGTATATTCCTACTATATAGCGATACGGGTAGCACCAACCTACTAGCAGTCATCCATAGCGTGGTTAGCCCCGAGCGTCAGATACTCCTAGGCTGGGGTATGTTGGTGGTATTCGGCGTCAAGATACCACTAATGCCCCTACACCTATGGCTACCCCAGGCGCACGTAGCAGCACCGACTGCGGGTAGTGTGCTGCTAGCTGGTGTACTACTGAAGCTGGGCGGTATCGGGTTACTACGATATATGCTACCCATATGCGGGGTGTTCAGCACCTATATCTACCCGGTAGTATGTGTGGTGTGCCTAGTATCGTTCGTCTATAGTACTCTATCCACCATACGGCAGGCTGACCTCAAGCGCATCGTAGCCTATAGTAGTATAGCGCATATGGCACTGGTTACACTAGCCATATTCACCGTGGCCGAGCACAGCACCGCCGCCAGCACCTATATGATGGTAGCTCATGGGTTGGTTAGCCCGGCACTATTCCTACTAGTGGGGTACCTATACGAGCGGACCCATACCAAGTACATACTCTACCTAGGGGGTATTGGTAGTACTATGCCGGTCTACGGGGTGATCCTATTCCTACTCACATGCGCTAACCTAAGCTTCCCCCTCAGTCCCAACTTCGTGGCAGAGGTACTATGCCTAGTGGGGCTCTTCGGGGTACACGAGCTACTAGCGTTCGTGTTCTGCGTATGCCAGATACTAGGCGCAGTGTACTCGTTCTGGGCATATAACCGGGTAGTCCACGGCTATAGTACTAACACCACCACTGCCGGGTCGGATCTAAGTCGATTTGAGGTGCTATGTGCTACCCCACTACTAATAGCTATCGTATGGCTGGGTGTACTACCCACGGTATAGCCCCAGTATACACCCCCCGGTATATGATCGGCTAACGACCCGTTGTGGGCACGTGCTGGTGCTACCCATACCCAGTAGCCGGGTGATAGATACTTAGTACATACGTTGGTGTGCCGGTCTCAGTCCCTCCCCTTTCCCCTATGGGGAACGGGGAGAGGGGTGGTGTATACTATCAGACCAGTGTTGGCCAGCACACTTTTGGGTACCCCGCACCATAGCCGCACTTAAGGCGGATCATAGATACCTAGTACATAGGCTCGTACCCGCCCCTATGGGATAAAGCGACTGAAGCCGAGTAGTAGCCCGACGATGCATGTGTGGTACTACCTCTATGGGATCAACCGACCTCAGCCGAGTAGCTGCCCGACGATGCGGGTGTGGTACTACCCCTTCCCCTGCACTATCGGGGTTGCTCCGCGCCCTATCGGGGTTGCTCCGCGCCCTATCGGGGTTGCTCCGCGCCCTATCGGGGTTGCTCCGCGCCCTATCGGGGTTGCTCCGCGCCCTATCGGGGTTGCTCCGCGCCCTATCTGGGGGGTAGTATCTATATCTATTGGTGTGCCGGTTGACTGATTAGGCCATTGGGGAGTCGTCTCGACGCAGTGATGAGCCCAGTTCCGCGTAGACCCACCCCTTGCCCCTATCGGGGCAAAGGGGCCCTCGTATACCCGGTAGTACTACTGGGATAGTGCAGGGTGCTGAATTGTGTGTGATATATACTCTCAACTATACGCCCGGATCACCGCCGCTAGACCGACCTAAGACTAATACTACTCGGGTCTGTGGGGTTAGTGTATTGGCTTCCGCTTGTGCGTAGCACACAACCCACCCCCGTGCGCGAAGCGCAACCCCTTCGGGGAGCGCGAAGCGCAACCCCTTCGGGGTGCGCGGTCCCTTTCCCCGTAGGGGACAGGGATGCGCAACCCCTTCGGGGCGTGCGCGAGGCGCAACCCCAGCCTAGACTGGGGTTGCGCCTCGCGCACCCCGAAGGGGTTGCGCTTCGCGCTCCCCGAAGGGGTTGCGCTTCGCGCACGGGGGTGGGTTGTGTGCTACGCACAAGCGGTTCCCGAAGGGAAAGACCCCGAGTCCGGGGGGGTAAACCCGTGCGCATCCCTGTCCCCTACGGGGAAAGGGACCGCGCAACCCGAGACTCGGGCTAGGGGTGCTATGGGGTATATGGATACGGCCCCACAGCTACCCATAGGCCGTGGTGGTGGTGCTAGTATAGTGTATACATCCGTCGAGTACCCCACATATACCCTCATACCCGGTAGTACTACTGGGATCTGCGGGGGCCTAGTACGGTCCTGGTCCGTGTGTGGTGAATACCCATGCGTATTCAGTCCAAGAGCTCACTACTACGAGTAGCCACCAATCACCTAGTTACCTATGGCACACCGGGTAACCTAAGCTATATGTATAACTGGGGTAGCCTAGCGGGTATAGTACTAGCATCGCAGATCGTAACCGGCATACTCCTAGGTATGCACTATGTACCCCAAGTGGATGAGGCGTTTGCTAGTGTGGTACACATCATGTTCGATGTACCCAGTGGGATGATACTACGCTATGCCCACGCTAATGGGGCTAGCCTATTCTTCGTGGTGGTCTATGCCCATATCCTACGTAGTGTATACTACAGCAGCTGGACTCCGCCCCGAGGCCTAGTATGGCTCCTGGGTGTGTTGATACTGCTGCTGATGGTACTCACAGCGTTTATCGGATACGTTCTACCCTGGGGACAAATGAGCCTATGGGGTGCTACCGTGATTACGAGCCTCGTGACGGTCGTCCCCGTGGTAGGTAACGCCATTGTAGGGTGGGTATGGGGAGGGTTCAGCATTGATCAAGCGACGTTGAACCGGTTCTATAGCCTACACTATGCTATGCCATTCGGCCTAGCGGCCCTAAGTGTGTTCCATATCGCCGCACTACACCAGTATGGTAGTAGTAACCCCGCTGGTATACCAGCAGCTACCTATCTAGTACCGTTCGGCACCTACTTCGGGACCAAGGACGCCCTAGGTCTACTAGTGCTACTACTGTGCTATGCGGTGCTAGTGTTCTTCTACCCGGAGGCGCTAGGACACCCGGATAACTGGATCCCAGCTAACCCATATAGCACCCCAGCACACATAGTGCCCGAGTGGTACTTCCTATGGGTATATGCCGTACTACGTAGCATACCCAGTAAGCTGGGCGGTGTACTAGTCGTCGGCCTAGTATTCGTAGGTATGGCACTATTACCCTATATGAGTACTGGACACGAGGGATCCCCCAAGTTCCGTAGCCTACATGGTACCCTATTCTGGGTATTCGCTGCGGATCTAGTACTACTAACATGGGTGGGTCAGCAGCCGATCGAGGAGTCGACCATGCTATTGGGCCAGGTGTGTACGGTGGTGCTACTGGTGTACCTATTCATCATACTACCACATATTGGCCTAATCGAGGGTGTATTGGTACGACACAGTACCATAGCCCACCCCCATACGCATACCACGACCAGTACGTCGGGTGTGCTGTTGAGCCCAATGGCCTAACATCGATATAGATATAACACCCCAATAACCACCCAGTAACAGCACCACACTCTGTGCGCGTAGCGCAAACCACCCGGCTACTAAATCAACCCGGCCCCCCCCCCTCGATGGTACTACTTAGTACTATCCGCGTACACACACCCCCCTTCCCCTTCGGGGAGCGCGAAGCGCAACCCCTTCGGGGAGCGCGAAGCGCAACCCCTTCGGGGTGCGCGAAGCGCAACCCCTTCGGGGTGCGCGAAGCGCAACCCCTTCGGGGTGCGCGAAGCGCAACCCCTTCGGGGTGCGCGAAGCCCGAAGGGGAAGGGGGGTGTGTGTACGCGGATAATGGTAGCTATACCATCGAGGGGGTGGGCGCGGGTATACTCAGCTACTCCTCGGCTGGTGTACGCGGACAGCACCGTGCAACCCGAGTATCCCCGTAGTACTACCGGGTATATGGAGCCATGTTGATCTGTGTGGATGTATCGACTATCAAGCACCCCCACTATAACACGGGCTGTGGGGCCATACTCATATACCTCATAGCACCCTAAGTCAATACACTACCCTCACAGACCATTAGTATTAGCCTTGGTTCGTGGTGATCCGCGCGCATAGTTGACGGTATATATCACACACAATTCATACGTCGAATCAGCACCCAGCACGATCCCAGTAGTACATCGTATGAATCCCTCGGTACGATCATCTAACACTGGTGAGAAGTATCTACGAACTACTACTGAGTACGCACTCTACTACTGGCTGGGGATAGCTGTGGGGCCGTATCCACATACCCCATAGCACCCTTAGTCAATACACTACCCCCACAGACCCGATCAGTATTAGTCTTAGGTCGTGGTGATCCGCGCGCATAGTTGAGAGTATATATCACACACAATTCAGCACCCTGCACCATCCCAGTAGTACTACCGGGTATACGAGGGTATGAGGGTATATGTGGGGTACTCGACGGATGTATACACTATACTAGCACCACCACCACGGGCCGTATCCATATACCTCATAGCACCCAGCACGATCCCAGTAGTACTACCGGGTATACGAGGGTATGAGGGTATATGTGGGGTACTCGACGGATGTATACACTACCCTAGCACCACCACCACGGTACTATGTGGATAAGCTGTGGGGCCATACTCATATACCCCATAGCACCCTAAGTCAATACACTAACCCCACAGACCCACCCCAGAGGAGTAGTATTAGCCTTGGTTCGTGTTGATAGTTGAGAGTATATATCACACACAATTCAGCACCCTGCACGATCCCAGTAGTACTACCGGGTATACGAGGGTATGGGGGTATATGTGGGGTACTAGACGGATGTATACACTATACTAGCACCAACAACACGGTACTATGTGGATAAGCTGTGGGGCCATACTCATATACCTCATAGCACCCTAAGTCAATACACTAACCCCACAGACCCACCCCAGAGGATCAGCATTAGTCTTAGGTCGGCCTGTCAGCGTAACCCACCCCTTCCCCTTCGGGGAGCGCGAAGCGCAACCCCTTCGGGGAGCGCTTCGCGCACGCCCCGAAGGGGTTGCGCATCCCTGTCCCCTACGGGGAAAGGGACCGCGCACCCCGAAGGGGTTGCGCATCCCTGTCCCCTACGGGGAAAGGGACCGCGCTCCCCGAAGGGGTTGCGCTTCGCGCTCCCCGAAGGGGTTGCGCTTCGCGCTCCCCGAAGGGGTTGCGCTTCGCGCTCCCCGAAGGGGTTGCGCTTCGCGCTCCCCGAAGGGGTTGCGCTTCGCGCACGGGGGTGGGTTGTGTGCTACGCACAAGCGGAGACCTCGAGTCCGGGGGGGTGTAACCTTTTCCCCTCCGGGCTGCGCTTCCCTTCGGGAGGGCGCAACCCGTGACTCGAGCTAGCGGTGTTGATCCGCGCGCATAGTTGAGAGTATATATCACACACAATTCATACGTCGAATCAGCACCCAGCACGATCCCAGTAGTACATCGTATGAGTCCCTCGGTACGATCATCTAACACTGGTGAGGGGTATCTACGGGCCCCATAGCGTATCGGCAAGGTACCCGAGTGCCGTCGCTCGGATAGTATATCGATACGTATAACACCCACATAGCCCAGTATAGCACCCAGTACCCCTATTGATAGTGATCAGTGGACCGCTGTGGGGTAGATCAACGTATCTATATCTGGGTAGGTACCCGGGCGCAGCGGTACCGCAGCGGTACCGCAGCGGTACCGCAGCGGTACCGCAACCCCCCCACACACGGTTACTAGCTATTGATACCCATATCATCGGGGTTACTGCGCTTACCTATCGGGTTGCGCTGTGCGTAGGGGCCGGCTATGACCAATCAGAGCTGCCCACACACCCTCGATGTACTGTTATAGTGCCGTCCCCAGAGGGGTACATATACTCGACTAACGACCGCACGATCAACATGCCACTCAGTATCGGCTATCACTACTGGGGTCTGGTTGGGTGGTGTGTGTATAGTACGAATTGTGTGATATATCTATGATCAATATAGACACCCCCCTACTACTGCTGATATGTGATCACTAGTCCGTAGCCTGGCCATCAGCACGATCCCGCACGGCACTGACGCCCATCGGCGCTATGGGGCGTAGTCAGCGCGTCGGGCCAGCATAGTGGTATCATAGTGGCACCGCCCTAATACGCACCCCCTAGGCACCACCAATGTACTATACACTGCCCTAATACGCACCCCCTAGGCACCACCAATGTACTATACACTGCCCTAATACGCACCCCCTAGGCACCACCAATGTACTATACACTGCCCCCCACGGTCGGTGGGTGGTGTGATCACTAAGCATGCGTACTCTACTAACGGTCATGGCACCACTAATCCTGTTCACCCCCCTCGCTGTAGTGCTCTGGTGCCAGGCATGCGTACTAGCGGGGTTATTACTATACCAGTGCTATGCTATCATCGATGGCCTAGGCATATTCGATCCCGATGTGGTACTATGCATAGTAGTTACTATGGCCCTCCACGAGGAGTACGACCCAATAGCACCCCACTTCTACCCTAGCCCTGATGGCAAGATAACGCCCGGGTACTGCTACTGTGGTCGACTGAAGCGCTTTATGGCTGCTAGAGACACGCTTGAGGCGGACGGAGGTGCTAACCGGGGTCACGTAGCCCAATACCCCTAACCAGGGCGTAGTAGTGCCTACGGTGACCCTAGGGTGTACTAACCAGGGCGTAGTAGTGCCTACGGTGACCCTAGGGTGTACTAACCAGGGCGTAGTAGTGCCTACGGTGACCCTAGGGTGTACTAACCGGGTGGCGGCGCCAGGAGCCACCCACCAGCACCATATACACAAACGGTAGCGGTTACATATATACACACACACCCCCTAGGGGCCCAACCATGCTAACTCGATGGCTCTACTCGGTATCCCATAAGGAGATAGGACTAATGTACCTAGTCTTCGCCCTATTAGCTGGCCTAATTGGTACGGCGCTCAGTGTATTCATCCGACTAGAGCTAGGAATACCCGGTGCTGGGGTACTCAACGGCAATGGGCAACTCTATAACGTGATCATCACTGGGCACGGCCTAGTGATGCTACTGTTTATGACGATGCCAGCCCTTTTCGGCGGATTCGGTAACTATATGGTGCCCATCCTGGTAGGTGCACCGGACGTAGCGTTCCCCCGGCTCAACAACATCAGCTTCTGGCTTAATCCACCCTCATTCGTACTCCTACTACTCAGTACTCTAGTCGAGTCCGGTGCTGGTATCGGTTGGACCGCCTATCCACCACTAAGCATACAGCATAGTGGTGCATCGGTCGATCTGGCCGTACTCAGCCTACACCTAAATGGGCTCAGTAGTATCCTAGGTAGTATAAATCTACTAGTGACGGTGATCAGTATGCGGGCTGCGGGTATGACCGCCAGTCGTATACCCCTATTCGTATGGTCGATCTGCTTCACGGCGGTACTGGTCATACTCGCATTCCCCGTACTAGCAGCTGCACTGGTTATGCTACTCACCGATCGCAACCTCAACACTAGCTACTTCGTAGATGGGGGCGATCCAGTGCTATATCAACACCTATTCTGGTTCTTCGGTCACCCTGAGGTCTATATCCTCATACTACCGGGGTTCGGTATCATCAGTCACGTGGTTAGCTTCTTCAGTCAGAAGCCCGTATTCGGTATCCAGGGTATGATATGTGCGATGGGTGCGATCGGTGTACTCGGATTCATAGTTTGGTCGCATCATATGTTCACCGTAGGGTTGGATCTAGACACCATAGCATACTTCACTAGTGCTACCATGGTCATAGCCGTACCAACGGGTATGAAGATCTTCAGTTGGATCGCCACCATATACGCCGGTCGAGTGTGGTTCACCACCCCAATGTGGTTCGCATTGGGGTTCCTATGCCTATTCACCATCGGTGGGGTAACGGGTGTGGTTCTGGCCAACGCCGGTGTGGATATGCTAGTGCATGACACCTACTATGTGGTCGCACATTTCCACTACGTACTCAGTATGGGAGCCGTATTCGCCATATTCGCCGGGTTATACTACTGGCTACCCCTAATCACTGGGCTAACGTATAGCGAGCGACTAGGGCAACTGCACTTCTGGCTGTTCTTCATAGGGGTCAATGTTACGTTCATGCCCATGCATATGCTGGGTCTGGCTGGGATGCCACGTAGATATATGGACTATGCCGACTGCTTCTATGGGTGGAACTCAATCGCCACCTATGGGAGCATGCTCACCATCATCAGCCTAGTCGTATTCGCACTCAACGGCAGCTCACTACCCTATACCCCCACCACGTCCCGAACACGACCTGGTACCATAGTGACCCATGGTACGACCGCGGCGACTATCGAGTGGTTACTGGCGGCGACACCGGCGAACCATCTATTCCGAGACCTACCAGTAATCCGGCAGACCCCCCGTCGATAAAACGATCGGTAGTATTAACCCAATAACCCATGACTAGTCTAGTAGCGTGCGTATTGATCCTAGTAGTGACCGTGCTATTGACGGTGGTGCTATTTACCCTAACCGAGCGCCAAGTGATGGCCAGTATGCAACGACGAGTTGGACCCAATGTTAGTGGGCCGTATGGGCTAGTACAATCAGTATACGATGGGCTAAAGCTCGGCCTGAAGGAGTACGTATTACCCTCGTTGAGTGTGACGGGGGCGTTCGTCGTAGCCCCGATAGTATCGTTCGTACTCAGTCAGGTAGCCTATTGCGCACTATTCCTATCGGATGGTACGTATATGGGCCTAGTACTGATGGCGATCAGTAGTCTGGGGGTGTATGGGGTAGTACTATCGGGTTGGGCGAGTAATAGTAAGTACGCACTCCTAGGATGCGTACGATCAGTCAGCCTCATGGTATCCTATGAGCTAGGGTTTGGTGCTATGCTACTATGTATTAGCCTATTCCTAGTCGACCCCTGCGGACTCAAGTCATTAAACCTATATGTACCCAATAGGGGGATACTATGGGCACTACTACCCATCCTACTGGTGTTCTTGGTGTGCATCCTAGCTGAGACCAAGCGTACCCCATTCGATCTACCCGAGGCTGAGGCTGAGTTAGTGGCTGGGTACAACGTTGAGTATAGCTCACTGGCATTCGCCCTATTCTTCATCAGTGAGTACGCCAATATGGCCGCTATGAGCATACTAGCTAGTATGTACTTCCTAGGTGGGTATAGTGTAGTGGTACTAGTGGGCGTATACTTCGGATTCATCTGGGTACGGGCTACCCTACCCCGTTATCGATACGACCAGTTCCTACGACTAGGGTGGAAGTCACTACTACCCCTAAGTCTAAGCCTATATAGCATATATGCTGTGTTCGACTACGTAGCTTAAGCCAATACTACCCAAGTATCAGGTGTGCGCCCACTCCCTCGGGGAGCGCAACCCGAAGGAGAGCGCTCACCCCCCCCCCCTTTCCCCCTTGGGGATCGACTCGAGCTGGGGGAAGGGGAGCGCAACCCGAAGTGGATAAGTAACCCCGCAGATCCCGGTAGTACTACAGGGTATCCGAGGGTATGAGGGTATATGCGGGGTACTAGCCCGAGCCTAGCCCCGAGTACGCCCTCTATCACGGCCTATGGGTATACCCGCCCCCACCCCTTGCGCGCAAGGGGTGTTGCGCTATGCGCACAGGGCGGGTATCTATCAACCCTGTGCGCATAGCGCAAAACCCCCCACCGCTGTTATCAGCTAGTACTAATTAGTACCATCGAGGGGGGGCCGGGTTGATTCAGCTATGGGGCCATACTCATATACCGAACCAGCACCCCGCACGATCCCGTTAGTACTAATGGGTATCCGAGGGTATGAGGGTATATGTGGGGTGCTAGCCCGAGTACGCCCTCTATCACGGCCTATGTGTAGCTGTGGGGCCATACTCATATACCTCATAGCACCATTGGTCAATACACTAACCCCACAGACCCACCACAGAGGATTGGTATTAGTCTTAGGTCGGCCTGTCGGTGGTGATCCGGGCGCATAGTTGACCGTATATATCACACAATATTCATACGCCGAACCAGCACCCTGCACGACCCCGTTAGTACTACCGGGTATACGAGGGTATGAGGGTATATGTGGGGTACTAGGCGGATGTATGCACTACCCCAGCACCACCACCACGGTACTATGTGGATAAGCTATGGGGCCATACTCATATACCGAACCAGCACCCAGCACGATCCCAGTAGTACTACCGGGTATCCGAGGGTATGGGGGTATATGTGGGGTACTAGAGGGATGTATGCACTATCCTAGCACGACCACCACGGTACTATGTGGATAAGCTATGGGGCCATACTCATATACCGAACAGCACCATTAGCCCGAGTCTCGGGTTGCGCGGAGCGCACGGGTTTACCCCCCCGGACTCGGGGTCTTTCCCTCCGGGAACCGCTTGTGCGTAGCACACAACCCACCCCCGTGCGCGAAGCGCGCCTGCGCTCGCGCAGGGGGGGTGGGTGTACGCGGAAGTCAATACACTAACCCTCACAGACCCACTCCAGAGGATTAGTATTAGTCTTGGTCGGCCCAGCGGTGGTGATCCGGGCGTATAGTTGACCGTATATATCGCACAATATTCATACGTCGAAACTGCACCCTGCACGATCCCAGTAGTACTACCCGATATACGAGGGTATGAGGGTATATGCGGGGTACTAGACGGATGTATACACTATCAAGCGCCTACACTCGACCACGGCCTATGGTTAGCAGTGGGGCCGTATCCACATACCGAATAGCACCACTAGCCCGAGTCTCGGGTTGCGCGGAGCGCACGGGTTTACCCCCCCGGACTCGGGGTCTTTCCCTCCGGGAACCGCTTGTGCGTAGCACACAACCCACCCCCGTGCGCGAAGCGCTGGGGTTGCGCTTCGCGCACGGGGGTGGGTTACGCGGTTCCCGGAGGGAAAGACCTCGAGTCCGGGGGGGTGTAACCTTTTCCCCCTCGGGCTGCGCTTCCCTTCGGGAGGGCGCAACCCGTGACTCGAGCTAGCGGTGGTGAGCCGGGCGTATAGTTGACCGTATATATCACACAATATTCATACGTCGAACCAGCACCCTGCACGATCCCAGTAGTACTACCCGGTATACGTGGGTATGTGGGTATATGCTGGGTACTAGACGGATGTATACACTATACTAGCACCACCACCACGGTACTATGTGGATAAGCTGTGGGGCCATACTCATATACCTCATAGCACCCAAAGTCTACCCACTTCCCCCACAGACCCACCACAGAGGATTAGTATTAGTCTTGGTCGGCCCAGCGGTGGTGAGCCGGGCGTATAGTTGACAGTATATATCGCACAATATTCATCCACCAACATAGCACCCCGCCCCCCCCCTCGGGTTGCGCATGGCGCATGCGCTAACCGAGGGGGAAAGGGTGTACCCTTTCCCCTTCGGGGAGCGCTCATCCCCGCTTGGGGGAAGGGGTGGTGCTGCCCCTACGGAGAGCACAAGCGCAACCCCGTACTCAGGGTGGTATCTACAAGCGCTAGTACTCGGTATAGTTGCCGTACCCGGTTACTATCGGGTTGTAGCTAGTGTGTGGGGGTGGGTGATAGTCATACGTAGTAATTGTGTGCTATATCTACCGTCGGGTATACGCCGTGATCGATCATACGCTCGGATGCGCTATGCACCACCCCAACACCTAAGCCCCAGCTCGAGTCACGGGGGGGTTTACCCGTGCGCTCCGCGCAACCCCGGACTCGAGGTCTTTCCCTCCGGGAACCGCTTGTGCGTAGCACACAACCCACCCCCGTGCGCGAAGCGCAACCCCAGCCTAGGCTGGGGTTGCGCTTCGCGCTCCCCGAAGGGGAAGGGGTGGGTGTACGCGGACAAGCGAATTGTGTGCGATATCTACGGTCGGGTATACGCCGTGATCGGATGCGCTATGCACCACCCCATAACCTACCCACAAGCGCATCGTAGTACGGCTTAGTGCCGGTTTGCGCCATGCACCACCCCTGCGCGGAGCGCAACACCTAACCCACAAGCGCATTGGAGTACGGCTGAGGGCCGGGTTGCGCTATGTGCACAATCGAGTACGGCCAGAGTGCCGAGTGTACTAACGGGTTTGGGGACTATGGGGGGCAATCTGGGTATATACACTGCCACCCGGAGGCACGGCTTGTGCTACGCACAAGACATCGCAAACACCTCATGCGCGTAGCGCAACCCCGGGGGGGCGGGAGCGCTGAACACATCAACCACTATCATACGACGGGCGTAGACTACCAATAGCCCTACCACCGTTTCGCTGGGGCGGCGACCCGTGCTAGAGTATCATGGGTATGCAATAGGGGTCACTAGGCTAACCGACGAGTGCGTCCCCTGACCATGAGGGCTAACACCCGAGTGGCACTGACCGGTACACTACGCTCTCATAGGGTGCGGTGTGCTGAGTGGTCGTGGTAGTGACCGGATAGTGCGTAGTACTATCCATCATATGTACCGAGGTACGCTAGGGATAACGGGTCCAAGCCCAACTAGGGACACACCGACTTGGGCACTGGGTACATCGATGTCGGCTCATCGCATCCTCTAGCAGTACTAGGCTAGGAGGGTTGGACTGTTCGTCCACTAAAGCGGTACGAGAGCTGGGTTTATACCGCCGCGAGGCAGGTAGGATCCTATACACTACTACTAGGGCCCCTAAGTGCTATACTATGCCAGTACGCAAGGACCATGCATGGTGCAACCCCTGGTACATATGTGCTAAGTTGCTACTTGGTGCGTACTATTGGGCCTAATATATACACCCTAACCGCTAACCACTGAGTAGCATACTCCTAGCATCGTAGCGGCACAGTACCCGCACCATAGCGTAGTAGTACCCGCACCAGAGTGGAGTACTATCTACGTACTGAGCTAGTGCTATGCGCGTGTTGGGCCTATAGCTACACATGACCCCCACAGTACACCGCTATATACTACCCATGCGTATATGATCGCATACCCTCGCACTGTGTTCGGTAACAGCCAACGATACACTACACCTAGGACATGCCTAAGCACGGATGGGAGGCTGCTCCTAATGCATAGACCTAGACCTAGGGTCCACAGTGACTATGCGAGACCGGTCACCTCCTCGAGCCAGCAGTGAATAGACGTGGACACTGAGCGTTCAGTACTGGGTATTACCCCGAACTAGAGTGATCCTGCTATCCTAGTGGGTATACGCACGGGGCAATTGATGTGCCAGCAGCCGCGGTAATACATCGACGTGCTAGCGTACGACTACACGACTAGGTGTGACGCTAGTGATCAGTATAGTACCCCCTAGGGTTGGTCGGAACCGCCACTGTACCGGTATAATGGGTATATAGTGGGGTGTACACCAGTGACTTATGTCGACACCCGGGGGTACTAGGTATTCAGTAGCGTGTAGGTACGAGTAATGAACCGGATTAGAGACCCGCAGTAGTTCGTACTGTCAACTCAGTATCACTATAGTCTAGGGTACTGCACCGGACGTTACGTGAGCAATCATGGTAGTCATCGGGCCAACGGGTAGTGCGCAACCACTGTGGAGTACGGGGTTCAATCGGATGATCCTCCAATCACCCTACCATATCCCAGCCTATCCCCCTTTCCCCGTAGGGGACAGGGGTTGCGCTAAGCGCAAAGGCTATATATACACACCCCAGTAGATACCCACTAGATACCCAATAGATACCCACTCCAGTAGATACCCAGTAGATACCCACTAGATACCCAATAGATACCCACCCCTTTTACCCTTCGGGGAGCGCTATGCGCAACCCCTTCGGGGAGCGCTATGCGCAACCCCTTCGGGGAGCGCTATGCGCAACCCCTTCGGGGAGCGCTATGCGCAACCCCTTCGGGGAGCGTATGCGCAACCCCTTCGGGGAGCGCTATGCGCAACCCCTTCGGGGAGCGCTATGCGCAACCCCTTCGGGGAGCGCTATGCGCAACCCCTTTGGGGATCGACTCGGGCTAGTACCATCGAAGGGGTGGGTTTGCGCTTCCCTCCTCCCCTTCGGGGCGTGCGCGAAGCGCAACCCCTGTCCCCTACGGGGAAAGGGTTTGTGCGTAGCACAAGCGCACAGGGTATAGATGGTGGTATACTGCGCCGGTACTGGGTATAGTATAGTGCCCCGCACACACATAGCACCGGAGTACGCACCACGGCCCTAGGGTACTTGGTAGTAGTATACAGCGCCGGTGCTGAGCCGAGTATACGACCGAGCATATACCCATGCTATCTACTGGTAGTGGGGCACCCTATGTTAGTAGTAGGGTTGAGTCTGTGTGCACGAGTAGGCACATCCAATATAGCTGGGTACCATATACCATAGGTACCCTGAACCGACATAGCCATATACACACCCCCAGTCCCAGCCCAGTACTACGCATGTGCACCTACGGGGTCGGGGGGCGAGCCCCCCGATCTTTTGGTGCAGATCTGCGACCGTCACCCCATCCCATGCGCTTGGGCTTCGCACAAGCGCATGGGATGGGGTGACGGTCGCAATGCTATAGTGACGTCCGCCGCGACAGCAGTACACACACACCACCGAGCTACCCCAGTGCGTAGTCCATACTATGCGGTTATTGGGTTCCGCGCATGCGTTAACGCTCCCCGTAGGGGCGCGTTAACGCTACCCGCGGGTTGCGTTAACGCGCCCCTACGGGTTGCGTTAACGCGCCCCTACGGGTTGCGTTAACGCGCCCCTACGGGGAGCGCGGAGACCCTGAGTTCGGGCCCCCCCTGTGGGCCCGGAACTCAGGGTGGGGTATACGTATCGGCGTATGCCCGGGTACGTACACCGCAGCATACCCCAGACCTACCCCAGTGCGTAGTCAGTACTATGCGCGTATTGGGCCGGTTTGCGCTTGTGCTACGCACAAACCCTTTCCCTTCGGGAACAGGGATGCGCACACCCCCCAACGCGTGGCCAATCGTATGGGCGTATTGGGCTCGGTATACGTATACCCGGGTCCACATACCGGGGTATACCCCAGATACTATCCATGATGGGTGTGGCATCTGCTAGGTCGGTACGCGACATGGGATGGTATACACATGCTAGGTGCTTAGCCGCATCGTAGGGGTGAGTATCGTGCGAGGGCCATATATATACACACCACCCCATCTAGGGGGCACTAACGACTCCTAGAACACAGTGACTAGTACGGTGATGGACCAATCAACCATAGTTAGGTACTGGTCAGTGGACCGTACTTCTGGAATTATGGGCACACTAGCTCTATCGACTAATAGTCATACCCTATCCATAGGGACACCCACACACACACACACATCCATAGTACCTCGGGCTATGGGGGGCGCATTGGTGCTTGGCTTAAGTGGTAGAGCGACGGGCTCATGCCCCGTAGGTATACGTTCGAATCGTATAGCACCACCCCACCTGCCCCCCACTAGCTACCCACTAGCCCGAGTCGATGCCCTATCGGGGCAAGTAATGGGTATGTGCTACGCACAAGCGCGGGAGCTACCCACTAGCTACTACTGGTGTGGGTATGTGGGGGTCTAGGGGTGTGGATATACCGATGTCGTACTGATCGAGACACATCTTGGTTAGCTAGGTACTAGCCAGCAGTAGTACTGAAGGAACTCGGCAATACCCGGTACACGAGGTATTGGTTAGTGTACCCCCATAGAGGGTAGTATATGATGGCGACTGGATACTAATACCCTAGGGCACTGATACCACATCTAGTGATCTATAGTGCTCGACGTCTGCCCATGGACGGAGGTCAACGGCGGCTGTAACCCTAACGGTCCTAAGGTAGCCCAATATGTGACCCATAATTGGGGTATTCGCGAGTGGCGTAACGACCATCCGACTGTCTCCAGTACTAGTGGGCCGAATCTGTGGTCTGCGTGCACATACGCAGTCGTAGTAGTAGTACATCAAGACCCTATGCACCTCCTCGGTTGGGGGGCTGTTGTTCGCTCGTCGTGGATAGTACCCACACACACCCTAGCTCGAGTCGTGCGGTTTCCCAGAGGGAACCCGCAACCCCGAGGGGGCTGCGCATAGCGCATAAGGGGGGGCATCTACTAACAGCTACCAATAGCTATTAGTAGCATATGCCCCCCCTTCCCCTTCGGGGGGGGCGGGGATAGCATCGGCCATATACACACCCCCTTCCCCCTCGGGGAGCGGAGCAACCCCGTAGGTCGGCCCCATACACACTCCGCAGTAACTATCCGTCTATAGGCCGTAGTGGTACCGCTCTAGCTCGGTCTATGGTGAATAGACGGTCTATGTCCGGTTGTAGTGCGGATATGGATATGGCCCCTACAATACTGGTGGCCAGTAGTATAGTGCCGTCTATTGAGGAGTAGCTATATACCCCTAACCACCCATACGATCAACACCGGGTATAATCATACGTACTACTACCGGGGTAGATGGGGGGTCGAATGTGTATCGTCTGAATAATATATCATATATATGATCAATAGAGATGGTACCCCACCGGGTCCATCCCGCCCCTAAGTGCCCAATACAACTGATCTAGGGCTGATCTGTGGGTATGGGCTATGGTTGGGGGGTGCTAATACGTATGTGTCCCGGAGGGCGACATGTCCCCAGAGTGTATACACATAGTATCCAAGTGCCGTCTCTCCCCTACGGGGCGGGGTAGTCTATAGATACGGCTAGCACCATATAGTTCAGCATAGCGTCTAATACCTAGTACCGCTACTGGGGTCTGGTGGGGTAGTATGGTGCCGGCCGATACGGGTGATAGCGCCTACCCCACCCCCTATTGGGCAGGGGAGTGTGTACTAGCCACGGCCCCACACACACACCTCGTGCGTAGCAACCCCGACCCCGAGGGGAGAGCGGATGATGTACTCATCCTAGCCCCTAATAGCCCCACACACGCACTAACATAGCGAGTATATACGGGTACTCTGCCGGTACTATGCGGGTAGTGCACTAACCTGGTACCTAATGGCCCCACACACGCACTAACATAGCTAGTATCTATGGGTACTCTGCCCCCTATCGGGGAGGGTACTCTGCCCCCTATCGGGGAGGGTACTCTGCCCCCTATCGGGGAGGGTACTCTGCCCCCTATCGGGGAGGGTACTCTGCCCCCTAT
>VYLG01000405.1_pt1 | contig 25253 bp, 23 predicted proteins | sample 5114351 | NCBI WGS metagenome assembly VYLG01 (sample SAMN12291798, study PRJNA351875) | freshwater metagenome | isolation source: freshwater lake | place: USA: Michigan, Kent Lake | collected 2013-08-15
TTTATTGAGAGAATATTTATCGATTTTGTCTTCTCTCTTGGCATCCATCCAAAGCCTTAATGCTTTGTTTCTGATGAATTGTACTGTACGAATAGCCTCATCAATGGCAGAACATTGACTCGGTTTGACCACGGCTTTCATTTCTAAGACAATCATTGTTTATCGACCTCAAACAACTTATTTTATCTTAACCTGTAGAGCATCGGATTGTCAAGATTTTGTAAACACTGAGCTTTTACATTGAGCCTGTCGAAATGTCGTGCTTTGCTGTTTTATACTGGTCGGGGTTTCATCCCGTCGCGCTCAAGCGAGGGTCTTCACCCCGACATTCAAGATAAATTCTCAGTAGAAAGAGAAGAGACAGAGGGCTCTTCTGGTTTCTGTGTGGAAACGAGGTCTATACTGATAGAATATCCGCAAAATAGTCCTAAAAGTCTTGTCCAATAAGCACTTCAGGATTCCATAAGCAAAAATTATCACATCACCCATGGTTATTCCAAAGATAAGCGACCAGACCTCAAGCAATTTGTCTTAAATATGGTCTGTTGGGGGGACGGCGATATCCCCGCTTTCCTCGAATTAGGAGATGGCAACCAAAGTGATAAAAAAGAGTTTGCTGGACTCCTGAAAAAGTTCAAGGAACAGTGGCAATTTGAGGGATTGCATATAGCAGACTCCGCCTTATACAGTGCAGACAACTTACAACAGTTATCTGGCATAAATTGGTTATGTTCTGTCCCCAAAACGATTAAAGAACTGCAAGAAGTGGTCACTGAATTAACTTCAGAGCAATTTGTCTCAACGGATTTAGAAGGTTATTGTCTTAGCCCCGTAGAAAGCGAATATGCAGGAGTCAAGCAACGTTGGCTCATCGTTGAAAGTGAGCAAAAAAAGGCTTTAGACCTCAAACAACTCAATAAAAAGATAGAGAAGGCAACGGCTCAAGCTTACAAGCAATTACAACAATTAAGTCGTCAGGAATTTGCTGGTCGAGAAGATGCCTTAACTGCTCTTAAACAATGGCAAAAAAGTTTAGATTGGCATGAACTTGAAGACCAGCAAGTGGTCGAAAAATGTCATTTCAGTCATCGGGGTAAACCTCGTCTCCAAGAACAGCCGACTCGTCGTAGTTATCACGTCCAAGCCACTTTATGTCTCAATCAGTCGAAGGTGCAAGCTTCACAACGGCAAGCGGGGCGTTTTGTGTTGGCGACGAACCAGTTAGATAAAGAATTCTTGGGTGATGAGCAACTCCTTATTCACTACAAGCAACAGCAAGGCATAGAGAGAGGTTTTCGCTTTCTCAAAGACCCTTTGTTTTTTGCTTCGAGTCTGTTTCTCAAAACCCCTGAGAGGATTATGGCATTGGCTTTCATTATGGCGTTGTGTTTGTTGGTGTACAACTTAGGGCAACGCCAACTCAGACTAGCGCCCTTAAGGGCAAGAGGAGACGGTGCCGAATCAGTTGGGAAAGCCGACTCAGCGTCCAACATTGCGTTGGATTTTTCAATGTTTGAGGGGGATTCATTGGGTTGTACTGGACAATTGTCCCAAAATTATCAATCTCACGCATGAGCGAGAGAGGCTTTTAGGCTTTTTTGGGGCTACTACTTGCCAGTATTATCTGTTGTCATGAGAGTTTTTCTTATTTTCTTTGTCCTTGTTTTTTAGTACGGAATGTGGGGTCTAATATGGAGTGAAGGGTTTAAGCGTTCGTTTAAGAAGCTAATCAAGAAAAATCCTCAGTTAAAACCTAAAATTTTCGATGTACTTAGAAAACTGGCAGAAGACCCATTTACACTGTCTTTAAAAAACCATAAGTTAAGTGGTAATTTAGAAGGGTTATGGTCTTGTACTGTTGCTTACGATTGTCGAATTATTTTTAGGTTTTCGGAAAATGGAGAATATTTAGAAGTCATCATCTTGTTAATTGATATTGGTAGTAACGACCAGGTGTACAGAAAATAAGATAGACTGGAAAGTGATCCCGCAGGTTTCTGCGTTGCGGTACGCAGATATTGGGTGCATCCCAGTTAGGAGATTGGGCAAAAACAAGCGCAAAAGTTAGGTTTGGAAGGCAAATCTCCCCTCAGTCCGGCGTTAATTAAGGAAGTGCTGTCTGCGTGCTTGTGCCAAAACCTCTTATCAACAGGCCGAAGAAGATTTATAGTCATTTCAGATAAGTCTGATAAACTCTAGACTGGTTAAACCCTTATGAACTCTGGCATTGCTATTCTCAATCTTAATTGAAATGACTATATTCGATCTCTCGGAGCATCAAGATAAGCTAAGACGCATTTTAAGCGTTTATAGGTCAGTACGAATGCTACGATAGCGTTGGGCGAGGATGCGAAGTCGGTCCTTGAATTGATCAGAGAAAAGGAGTTTAAAGGATGAAAATGACTTATCTGGAAGCTACTGCCAAATTTTACAGGGAAGTAGCCCAAACTCCCGAAGTGGGGCTATGTTGTGTCCAAAGCAGTCCTTTGCAACTACCGGGGTTAAAAATCCCTGCCATTATGCAGGAGATGAACTATGGTTGTGGCACGACGGTGCAGGCCAATGAATTAGGCAATTCTCCCAGGGTTTTGTATGTGGGTGTGGGTGGTGGTTTAGAAGCACTCCAATTCGCCTATTTTTCCCGTCGTCCAGGGGGAGTCATTGCGGTGGATCCAGTGCCAGAAATGCGTTGGGCAGCCCAAAGAAATCTCAGCGAAGCGCTGCTGGAAAATCCCTGGTTTAGTCTCGATTTTGTGGAAATTAGAGATGGTTCTGCCTTTGAATTGCCGGTGGAGGATGCCTCCGTCGATGTAGTGGCGCAGAATTGTCTTTTTAATATCTTTAAACCAGCCGATTTACAGTTAGCTTTACGGGAAGCTTTTCGCGTCTTAAAACCGGGAGGACGTTTACTGATGAGCGATCCGATCGCCACTCGTCCCATTCCCGAACATTTGCAAGAAGATCAGCGTTTACGCGCTATGTGTCTATCGGGGGCCTTGACCTACGAGGATTATATTAAACAGCTGATCGCTGCTGGTTTTGGTCAGGTAGAAATTCGGGCCCGTCGTCCCTATCGTTTACTGGACTGTCAGAGTTATAATTTAGCCGAGCCGCTCCTATTAGAAAGTTTGGATTCCGTTGCTTTTAAAGTAGCTATTCCCGAAGATGGTGCCTGTATTTTTACGGGCAAAACTGCTATTTATACTGGTACGGAAGCAATTTTCGATGATGGTGTCGGGCATATTTTATCCAAAGGATTACCAGTGTCCGTCTGTGATAAAACTGCGGGCAACTTAGCTCGTTTCTCTCCCCAAGATATAATCATCACCGAGTCCACTTGGCACTATAATGGGGGCGGTTGCTGTTAAAAAAGTAGCGTCGAGACAAGTTCGATACCTCAGTTATCAGTTATCATTGATTAGTGATTGGTCACTGTTTACTGTTTACTCTCCCATGACTCCTTTTGTTGAGAAACTAAAAACTCCTTTAACTAAGCAAAAAATCTCGATTCTGCAAATTAATTTGGGGAAAAGATGTAACCTTGCCTGTAGCCATTGTCATGTGGAAGCTAGTCCAGGTCGCTCCGAAGAAATGACTCCAGAAGTGTGCGAACAAATTATCGAACTGATCGAAAGATTTCCCCAAATTAAAACCGTCGATCTGACCGGCGGCGCTCCGGAAATGCTCTACGGTTTTAAGCCAATTGTGGAAACCTCTAGAAAAGCTGGAAAAGAGGTAATTGTGCGCTCAAATTTAACTATTTATTTCGAGAAAGGATTTACTGATATTCCTGAATATTGCGCTGGCCATCAGTTGCGGGTGGTAGCTTCTTTACCCTGTTATCTTGCCGATAATGTGGATAAAATGCGCGGTATGGGAGTCTATGATCGATCGATCGCCGCTTTACAATGGTTAAACCGTCTCGGCTACGCTCAAGAGCCGAATTTGATTGTGGATTTAGTCTATAATCCCCAGATTCCTAAGTCAGAGAATTTTTCTCTCACACCAGATCAGGTATCCCTGACACGGGATTACAAAAAGTTCTTGCAAGAACATTTTAATATTTCTTTTAACAATCTGTTTACTATCACTAACCTACCCGTCGGCAGGACACGCTTCCATCTGGAACACCGGCAACTCTATCAACCCTATCTTCAATTCCTCGAAGACCATTTTAATGGCGATACTGTCGAGCATTTGATGTGTCGTAATCAGCTTTCGATCGATTATTTGGGTAATATCTATGACTGCGATTTTAATCAGATGGAAGATCTGGTCGCTTGCACCAGTCAAGGCCAAAAATTAACCCTGCCAGATTTATTACAAGCGGGTACTTTAGAGCTAATTGCAGAGGTACAAACCGCTTCCTATTGCTACGGTTGCACTGCCGGCAGCGGTTCCAGTTGTGGGGGAGCTTTGATTTCAAGCTGAACAAGTGTACTGGATTGACACCGCGTCTCGGAAAATTTAGTACAAATGCTCGGACTCCGGTGCTGTCTTAACGGGGTAGGGTGTGGGGTGTAGGGTGTAGGGTGTAGGGTGTGGGGTGTGGGGTTTTACCGATTTTCAGGGGGTCAATTAGCCAATTTTCAGGGAAAAAGTCCCTGAATTCTCCCCCCGATCACTCCAATCGCTGGCACTTTTTAGTCAAAAGTTTGGCCGATGATTAGGGACCGGAAAAAACCGCCGATTCGATATCTTGGCGACTAAGGGAGTATTTAAAAGCGCGATTGATGTCACTGCCGTCATTTGCTGCCCGAAAGTAACGAACGGTTATTTCTTCGATATCGAGGCAGATTTCCGCTTTCCATGTTGGTTTTTCGACGATCCAACAGTGGATATTCTCGGTATTTTTCCGACAACCTAATTTAACTAGCCATGCTTCGATCGCCGGTAAGGGATGATTATAGAGGGGAGTATCGGCAGTGGGAATCTTCATCGCATCTAAATCAAAAATAATTGGGCTACAGTGACGGCATTCTCTCCTCGAAGCATAGCAATAATCACCGCTAGTAACAAGCAGCCCAGCAGGGTGAGTGCCAAGATAAACAAAGCAAAAATTTCTCCCGAAGATAGGGGGCGATCGGTAGGATCGAGATAGGCGCTACGATTAGCTATGGGTTCATCGCTATCGGGGATAGTTTGGATGACATTCCAGCGCGAGTAACCTATCTGTAAATCATACAGGGAACGGCGATCGGGATTACTCAGGGTGGCATAAGCTTCGTTAAGACGCTGGAATTTAACCGTTGCCACTTCGGGGCTGAGTTCGGTAGTATCGGGATGGTATCTTTTGCTTAGTTCCCGATAGGCGCGTCGCACTTCGATCACCGAGGCACTCGGATGTAGCCCTAGAATGGCATAATAGGTATCGGCAAAGCGCGAGTTAGCGGCAATGACTCGCGAGGTGGTTTGGGAATTATCGCGCTCGAAGGTCACAAGATTTTTTAAACTAAAAATTGTCTTAATATTTTAACCCTGTTGATCATGAAATCTCGTTATCGGCCGCGTCTTCAGATCTGTCTTGTCTTTCTTATTGTTGCTCTGACGAGTTTGTCTCCTTGGCTAACCCCTAGCGCCTATGCGGGGATCGATGATGATCGCCTCGATGGTAATATTTTTGTGGTCTATGCGGGTAATGGTTCCCTCGTACCGCCGCGTTTAAATTTAGCGGAAACTTTTCAACGGAAAATTCCGGCTATTATTGTCTATTATCTGGATGATAGTAGTGATTGTAAGCAATTTGCGGCGATTGTCTCCCGTTTTCAAGAGTTTTACGGTCGCGCCGCCAGTATTATCCCCGTTACTGTCGATTCTATCCCCTTAAAGTCTTCCTATCGTCCCGATGAGCCGGGTTACTATTATCGCGGTGGGGTTCCCCAAACGGTGGTTTTAGACCAACAAGGTAAAGTGGTTTATGATGGTTTGGGCAATGTTAAATATGAAGATGTGGATGATGTCTTAAGAAAGGTTTTTGAGCTTTTGCCTCGATCGCAATCGCTAGAGTTAAAAAGACGCTCTTTTAACGAGTTTAACGCTGAATTGCGCTAGTCACCTCTTTTTTATCCTCAATTGAACGAACCCACTTCCCACCCCACTCTTAGCGTAGCGGAGTGGGAAGTGCAGGGAGCAGCAATTGAGGGGGTTCAATGCCTAAGCTAAGACGCATTTTAACCGCCTATCCTTAGATTAGCTGAATCTCAACCAGCAATTTAAATTCGCGGGCAGCTTACAAGGCGATGCGATCGCCTTTAGAGAAAGAAGCTACTAACAGAAATACTACCGAAAGCTGGTAATGTACCAGTAAATCCTGTGATATTCACTAATAGGTCATTGCTAGATTGGAAACCAGCCACACTATCATTAATGACTAAATAAGTTCCCGCAATACTGGCAGTTGTGACATTGACTAAAGCTGCACTATTTACCCCTAAAGCCTGATTGCCAGTTAATGCTCCATTAGCATCAGTAAATACACTATTGGTCATATTTGTTAAGGTAGTGGCTGTACTATTAGCAGCGCAAGTGAAGCTGATGGGAGCATTCATAGCTACACCGGAGGAACTTAACAGGTCAATTTTATCAGTGCCAATGGCAAAGTCGGTAATTCGGTCTGCTCCTGATACTGGGGATTGTCCAAATTGGAAGACGAAGATATCGCTTCCTACTCCTCCTGTGAGGGTGTCTCTACCGGCACCACCGTTGATGTAGTCATTTCCTGCTGTCCCAGTTAGGGTATTATTACTGCTATTGCCGATAAAGTCATCATTTTGAATTGTTGCCGTTGCAGTAGCTGTGGTAATATTTGCGCCATTAGAGGCGTTGGAGAGGGTAACGGTAAAGGTTTCATTACTTTCTTGGGTGATATCACCATTGACATTAACCGTGATCACTTTACTGGGTTCGTTAGCGGCAAAGGTGAGAGTACCCGATGGTAACGTTCCACCGAAGTCAGTGGCGTTAGCGGGGTTGCTTCCTGTACCCGCTACTGTCCAATTGACGGTATTTGTACCGGTGGTATTACCGCTGCGAGTAACCGTAAAAGTAAAGGGTTTTGTACCTGAGTTACCTTCTGTTTGTATTTCAGTTGTAGGAGCGATCGCTAAATTTGGGGCTGATTTATCAACGACTTTTATTGTTAGTTTATTGCTAGACCATTGGGGTAAAAACTTGAGAGTTGAATTAATATCTAAACCAGTAAAATCAAGATTAGAGAGGGAGTTTAGAGCATCATAGGTTAAAACATCAAAGGTACTGCCAACAGTAGGAGTAAAGCCATTTAAGAGACTGATATTCAAAGTACCATCAAAATTGGCACTACCATTAATATCAACCTGGTCAAAATTGACTCCCGCTGTGTTACCGCCTAGTTGAATATTGATGCTTGCATTATTGGTTTCGGTGTAGTTACCGTTGATAGTCAGACGACCAAATTCCGTATTACTGACATAACGGGGATTTAGTAATCCAGAATTAGTCACAGCAACATTGATAGTGCCATTCCCCTCTATAGTCCCACCGTTAATATTTAAGGGATTGCTAAAAGTTAATAACCCCCCTTTGAGAATTAAGTTAGCATTGTTGTGAGTGTAAGCATTATAAAAACTAACTGTTCCCATTAGAGATTCTATTGTTCCCGTATTGTAAAAAGGAACAGAAACTATTGCTGTACTTGAATTGGTTTTACGGAAAGTACCGGAATTATTAAAGACCCCTACACTATTAAGAGCATTACGAATTTCTCCTGCTTGGAACTCGTAGGGTTAGAAAGGACAAGATTTTGGATGATAGTCCCGGTATTGTTCAAGGAAGCATAAAGATAAGCATTACCTTGAATTGTTAAACTACCTGCATTTGTAATTGTACCTAGACTCTTAATCCCAGCATTCCGTAAGATATTAATAGTAGTTGTCGGAAAAGCCCAATCACCATCTAGTTCGAGAAATCCAGATGAAATCATCAGAGTTCCCGTACCCTTTATTTGGGTATTACTATCAAGAAAGTAAGTGTTATTAGTTAGAGAAGATGAAGATTTAATCTCTAAGGTTCTGCCACTACTAATGTTAAATGTCCCACCATTACTACTACCTCCACCCAAAAGGAGTAGCGTTCCTAACTCAACATTAACCGTTCCCGTATTGTAAAAAGGAACAGAAACTATTGCTGTACTTGAATTGGTTTTACGGAAAGTACCGGAATTATTAAAGACCCCTACACTATTAAGAGCATTACAGGTATAGCCACTTATATTTTGAGATATTGCACCAGAATTAATTAGTGACGTATATAAATACTTGTGCGATGCTCCAAGAATACTTAAGCTTCCAATTTGGTTAATAGGAGCCACTGAGGATAATATTCCATTATCCCAAAGAGTACCATTTAAGGTGGTTGCGTCAATCCAGTTGAAGTTATTAGCCATAATAAATCTTCCTCATTTCTCAAGTTTTTCGGTCTTACACTCGCTCCACAGACTTAAATTCCTCGATGTCCCTTTGCACGGCCATCTAGAAAATCTATCCAATGGCGCATTCTTGTAGTTCATCCGGATTAATTCGCTCGAATACTCTTCTATAGGTGTCCTGCTGGTTCTTCGGTTTGTCTTATGCAAAGGACAGGATTATAAGAGATGAAACCCTTATAGAGAAAAAGATTGCTGCGATTTTTGTTAATTGTTTTCAATCTAGAACGAGCTAATCAATTAAGTCTCTTGCCAGATAAGGATTTAGTCGATTTATGCCCCCTGATCGAACCATAACAAGTAACGAAGAACCTGTCTGCTTTAGGAACACCATTTTTTAAATCTAAAAAGGTTTCCAACCAAGCTTGGTGACTTTCCGCGTACACTTCGATATCTTCCCATCCCCCAGCACCGCCAATAGTTGCTAGAATGGCAATTAGTACAATGCTCAGAAAAGCGTGTTCACAACCTTGCCGACCTCTTGGGTCATTCGGTTTCGAGAATTGAGAAAGCCATTGTTGTTGAACGGATTGTACATCAACAGCAGGTTTGAGCCTTTTGCTTTTGCGCTTGGTTTCCTTTTCTTCTCTTGAAAGGGAATCAAAACCTTTTGACATAATAACCTGTTCGTGGAGAATACGTCTTTTTTCCTCTAGCATATTATGTCATTTTTTCGCCAATTCAAAAATGAAACGCATCCACCTGTTCCCGAACCTTCTACAATTCTAGGAATACTAACACTGGGATTGGGTGCAGTGCTGTCTAAAAAGCGTGATCAAGACGACAATAACGATGATTAATGAGTTCTTGGAGAGGACGTATACTTTATCGTTTACGTCTTTTTTGAGTTAAGTAGGGAGGCACAATTATTTGTAGGATGGGTTAGCGGTAGCGTAACCCTTGCGGGCGTTGGGTTTCATACTTCAACTCAACCTACGTTCTGAATTGCGCTAGTCACCTCCTTTTTACCCTCAATTGAACCAAAAATAATCATTTAGAGATGCTGTCAGCAGCGTCTCTATCTTGTTTTTAGGAACAATAAAATTATTTACTTGTTGCTTTTATTATCATTTAATATCTATTTAAACCAATAAAAACTAGGTTATTCAGATTTTATCTGAAATAACACTTGAAAAATATTTGCAACAGTGCCAGACTGAAAAAAGTTTGCTAACCTGATTATATTGAGAACAATAATCATTCTTGTAAGTGTGGGAGACAGCAATGAAAATCAAGCAAAATTTCCTAACAGCAGCGATATTACTGGGTTTTTCCAGTCCAATACTGGCTAATAGTCTCGAAAACCTCTCTAGTAACCCCATGGCACAGGTGACGACGGTGAATCAATTGCGGGATGTTTCTCCCACCGCCTGGGCTTTTGAGGCATTAAGAAGTCTCGTGGAGAGGTATGGTTGTATAGTAGGTTATCCTGACCGTACTTTTCGCGGCGAACGCGCTTTAACTCGTTGGGAATTTGCCGCCGGGTTGAATTCCTGCTTAAATACCCTAGAAAGATTGATTCAAGAAGGAGTAGCGGTATTAAAAGAAGATCTAGACAGAATCAAGCGATTAGTCAGCGAATTCGAGACAGAATTAGCGGCCTTAGGGGCAAGAGTTGATAACTTAGAAAATCGAGTCGCTTTTCTGGAAAATAATCAATTTTCCACCACCACTAAATTAACCGGGGAAGTGGTAATGGCATTATATGGGGTAGCCACAGGAGAAAAAAACGGTGGTGAAGGGATTCCCCAAGTACCAGCTTTTGGTTATCGGGCCCGTTTAGAATTAAATACTAGCTTCACAGGCAAAGATTTACTCTATACCCGTTTAGCAACGGGAAATATTGCCGATTTAGCCGATACTACGGGAACTTTTGAAAGTACCTTAGCCTTTACCCAACCCGACGGCAACGATTTACTGATAGAAGTTTTAAACTACAGTTTCCCCGTAACGGAAAATATCTACCTCTGGTTAGAAGCGACGGGAGGTGCTAAAGACGACTTTACCAATACCCTCAACTTTTTGGATGGAGATGGTGCTAGTGGGGCGCTTTCCGATTTTGGCACCCGCAATCCCCTTTATTTTGCCCCCGGACAAACTGGACTCGGTTTACAGGGTAATTATGGGGCTTTGCAATTCAGCGCCGGTTATCTTGCTGGGGATGCTAACGATCCTAACCCAGGAGCGGGTTTATTTAACGGTTCCTATACTGCCCTAGCGCAGGTGGGTTATGTTCCAGACGAGAATTTTGGCATTGCTTTATCCTACTTTCATGGTTATAACCAATTAGATACGGGAACAGGAAGCCAGCGCTCGAATTTCCAATTTTTCACCGAAGAACTATTCGGGGAGGCTGTCCCGACAATTAATAATAGTTTGGGTTTACAATTTACTTGGCGAATTGTCGATGGTTTTGTTCTCGGTGGTTGGGGGGGTTACACAAAAGCTATCACCCTTAGCACCTTAGATGGACAACTAGAACGCGGGGATTTAGATATCTGGAATTGGGCGATAACTTTGGCTTTTCCTGATTTATTTAAGGAAGGAAATACGGCTGGTATTATTGTTGGTATGCAGCCTTGGGTATCTAGTTCTAGTATTAGATTAAATGATGGCAGTTCCACTAATGATCCCGATACTTCCTTTCATATCGAAGGATTTTATGAGTGGAAACTCACCGATAATATTGCCCTTACTCCGGGGGTAATCGTGATTACTTCTCCTAACTCGAATAACAACAATTCCACCTTAGTTATCGGTACTATCCGCACGACTTTTACTTTCTGATTTGTCTAGGCAGCCGGTCAGCAATAAAGATAAAGTATGACGGGATTTGACATCATCTCTCGACGACCGGCTGCTGTTCCGTCGTTCCCCAGTCTCCTATCGCTTTTAAATAGGATTTAGTATCAGTATAACAGTCAGTAAATTTACCATTCGCCGACGAGAATAAGCAGGGTAATCGCAGGTTATTTTGTATAAATTATAACCGACAAAAATACCTGACTATTATTTTTAGCAGGTTGAACTAAGAGGAGTTAATCTGAGAGAAAGTAATACTAAATCCGTTGAGTATAGGCTACTTATGAGGACAGGCAATAGGCAATAGGCAATAGGCAATAGGCAAAAGGGGCAATAGATAATCAGTCTTTAATAACCGGATTTAGTATAAAAAGTTATGTAGGGCTGGCTGAATAAATAGACCTCTGGTAAAAATCAAAAATTGTTGTTAGGGTTAGGAGTCAGTAGCCAGTAGTCAGGAGTCAGGAGTCAGGAGTCAGGAGAATTAAGAATAGACCGCTCACTACCTTAAGAAATCTAGTTGCTCAGAAATTCTAGTTGCCCCTGCATTTCTTCTGGTGACTTGGTGTTAATCAACTTTAATACTCCGCGCATCAAGTCACCGATTTCATATCGTTGTTGTGGAGCTAAAATAATTCCCCTATGAGATAAGCCCTGCTCAATTGTGCCTATATCAGTAGTAGTAGTCATGGTTTGTACTTTGGTGATGAGCCGTGGATTACTCCCCAGTCTAACATTAATTAGGGCTTGCTGAATAAATCTAAAAACCTTGTTGGGGAAGACTTTTAGACCTTTTGTCAATCAAAAAGTACCAGATATGGGAGTGATCGGGGGGAAATTTAGGCACTTTTTCCCTGAAAATTAGGTAATTGGCCACCTCAAAACTGGTAAAACCCCACACCCCACACCCCACACCCTGCCACCACCGAAAAACTTTTTGCCGCAAACCCTAATTATTGTTGATATTAAATATTGCTTTTTCTTCCTGCATCGCTCATCTCATAATTAGCACTCGATCGCTTCTTTTTTCTCTCCACGATTAACTAGGAGCGGAAAGGGTCAACCACTGCCAAAACCCCTCAGACATCAAGATAGAAGATAAATCTAAAGAAAGTGTGAAATTAGCAGAAATTCCTGTTTTTTTTAGTATTATACCTCTAAAAAGCTGATAGGTTTCCCGTGAAGACTGCTAAATTGAAGATAAAAAAATAACTATTTTTTAATATCTCATAACAGTTTAATCCGGTTTGATGGGAAATAACTTGAAAGTAAAATGTTTCAACCTTGATATTAGAGATGAAAAAGTATCTAGCAGAGTTCATCGGGACGTTTTGGCTGGTTCTCGGTGGTTGCGGTAGTGCCGTTTTAGCGGCAGTATTTGTGGGTAAAGCCAAGAGTGTCGTAGATGGTGCTGATTTTAATATCCATCTGGGGATTTCTTTTGTGGGTGTGTCCCTTGCCTTCGGTTTAACCGTCCTCACTCTTGCCTACGCTTTAGGGCATATTTCGGGGGGACATTTTAATCCTGCCGTTTCCTTCGGTCTCTGGGCAGGTAAACGCTTCCCCGGTTCGGAACTACTTCCCTACATCATCGCTCAAGTTTTAGGGGCGATTTTAGCGGCGGTAATTATCTACATTATTGCCAGTGGTCAACCCAGTTTCGCTCCGGGAGGCAGTAACCCTCTGGCCACCAATGGTTTCGGAGAACATTCTCCCGGTGGTTACAGTTTAATCGCCGCTTTGGTCACGGAAGTGGTCTTGACCTTCATGTTCTTAATCATCATTTTAGGCTCTACCGATCGACGCGCTCCGGCCGGTTTTGCTCCCATCGCTATTGGTTTAGGATTGACCTTAATTCACTTAATTAGCATTCCCGTGACCAATACCTCCGTTAACCCGGCTCGTAGTACCGGTGTTGCTCTTTTATGCGGTAATATGGCTCTCGTTGGTCAATTATGGTTATTCTGGATTGCTCCTATTGTTGGGGCCGTGGCTGCGGGTTTCCTCTACAATAGTTTCTTTGAAGAAACTTTAGAAGAAAGACGAGTTAGAGAATAAGTGGAAAGTTACCGCTAAAGTTTGATTGCTTAAAGAGTCAAGTGCTGATAGCGATTCCTGTGGGGTCGCTATTTTTTTCGTCCCCACGGATAAAATTGAGCAGCGCTCGTCGTCCCTGCTCACCTCGATCGAGTAAAGTAATCTCTAGATAATTGTCTGGCAAAAAAGTTAAACGTTCTGACCATTCGATCGCCACTATCCCTAAATCTACCTCGATTCCCTGCCAATAATTTTCTAGGTACAGCGCCTCGATATCTTGACCCTGCAAACGATACAAATCCAAATGATACAAAGGAAGGCGGCCTTCGTTATATTCGTTAACGAGGGTGAAGGTAGGACTAGCTATAGGCTCTTGAATGCCCAATCCTAAGCCAATTCCCTGTACTAAGGTGGTTTTTCCCGCTCCCAAATCGCCTTTTAATAAAATTACACTGCCAGAGTCCAAGGTTTGCCCCAGTTTTTCGCCTAAATTGACAGTAGCTTCTCGATCAGGTAAGTCGATAATCATTTGTTTCCGCTAGGATGCCAATTAATCACTGATTTTAATATAGCGATCAGAGCAGCTTTCTGACACCCTTGGCTCTGGGGGGCGAAATTTGGTCTTTTTGATCGAGAAAAATAGAAGCAGTTAAACTAATCTCTTATCTCTTAGTCTTAACCTTTGGTCAAATGGTCGCTATCAGGGCAGAGATAGGCGATCGGCGAAACCTTCTGGTAGATTAGACTAAATGGGAGTTGGTTAACTGCTTTTATAAAATTGATTGTTCCCTAACCATCAGCATTGTCTAGGGTCGAGGGGAATAAAACAACCGAAGTTTAGGACTTTAAGCCAGAAGTTAAGGGGAACAGTGAAATTATTATTTTTGAGTAATGGCCACGGTGAAGATGAGATCGCGATCCGGATTATTAAAAGACTGCAATCATCTCCCCACTGTCCCGGTATTACTGCTTTACCCCTAGTGGGTAACGGTTATGCTTATACTCGTCTGGGGATTCCCCTGCTCGATCGAGGTCAAAAAATGCCCTCTGGGGGTTTTATCACCAGGGATGCCAAACAATTATGGCGAGATCTACGGGAGGGATTATTAGGATTAACCTCCCGTCAATACCGTCTGGTCAGAAATTGGGGCCAAGAAGGGGGAAAAATTGTCGCGGTGGGAGATATCTTGCCCCTTGCCCTTGCTTGGTTGAGCGAGACAGATTATGCTTTTGTGGGAACGGCTAAATCGGAATACTATCTCCGGGATGAGCAGGGATGGTTAGATAGTAGCTCGATGATCGATCGCCTCTGGGGTTCCTATTATTATCCCTGGGAACGCTGGTTAATGGCTCATCCTCGCTGTCGGGGGGTTTTTCCCCGGGATAGTTTAACTAGCAAAATTTTACAACAGTGGTCAATTCCCGTTGTCGATGGGGGTAATCCGATGATGGATGACCTTTTACCCGCGATAACGGGCGATTTTCCCCAAGATTGCCTAAATATTCTGCTGCTACCCGGTTCGCGCTTTCCCGAATCTCTCCACAATTGGCAGAAAATTATCGAGGCTGTGGCCGCCATTATCGGACGTTTTCCCGATTATCAGCTGGAATTTTTGGCGGCGATCGCTCCTTCTCTCCCCCTAGAATCTTTTACGGCTGCTTTAATTTCCCGGGGTTGGCGAGAACATAGCACAAATAAGTTTATTTGTCAAGAAGTATTTATAACTATTTCTCAAACGGATTACGCCGAATATTTAGGCCGTTGCCATCTAGCGATCGCCATGGCGGGAACTGCCACGGAACAGTTCGTCGGTTTGGGTAAACCGGCGATCACGATTGCGGGGGACGGACCACAGTTTACTCCCCATTTTGCCAAACTGCAACAGCGTTTATTAGGCTGTTCAATTCTCTTAAGCGATAGTGCCGAGTCAGTGGCAGACAAGTTAGAATATTTATTACAAAATCCCCCACAGTGGCAAGAAATCGCCTTTAATGGTCGTCAGAGAATGGGGTCAGCCGGTGCCTCCGATCGCATTGCCCAATGGTTACTAGACGATTTTTGCCCTTAAAGGAAAGTATCGGTCCGATTTTTGCCGCTAGTGGGCCACTCAAAAACAGTTTCTAGGGCAATTTTTTGGGCGCTTGCTTGTTGTCCATAGCTGAAAAGATAGGGAATTTCTCCGCTTTGTTGACGAAACCACTGGAAAACGTAGGGACTACCATAAACAATCAATGCTTGAATCTGTCCGGTTTTCAGCAAAGCTTGATAGATAGCTTTCGTTTCGTCGCTTAATCCGGCACTACCCCGAAAAGGATTACCACGGATAAATACTTGTAGGAGAGTCGTTTCTGGGGAGACGAGGGACTGATTAAAGGTGCTACGGTCGATAATTTGCGTTTGATAACCCCATTGTCGGGGAATTGTCACCGCCGGACAAGAGCGATCGAGAAAGTCACAGTGGAGTAAATCATCGATAATGATTAAATTGCGGCCTTGAGTGGCTTGAATCGGTAAATTAGCGCTAACTGTTTGGGAATCTTTTAAAATATCGCTGACAATCTCTAGAGCTTGCGGTGCCGCTAAACTGCTTAAGGATTCTAAGGAGGGCTGTCTTTGCCCTAATTTCTCTTTTGCTCGTTGAATACGTTGCCAAGAATCATTAATTCTCGCTTCGCTAATTGTACCCGCTTGCACGGCACTATACACCGCTTCGATCGCTTCGATCGGATCGGGAGGCATTAACAGTATATCGGCCCCCGCCTGTACCGCCCTCACTGCTATGGCGGCAGCACTGGCAATTTTAGTCACTCCTCCCATAATCAGGGCATCGGTGACGATTAAACCCTGAAAACCGAGATTTTGGCGCAGTTTTTCCCCGAGAATTTTCGAGGAAAGAGTGGCGGGAAACTCGGCATCCCAAGCGGGAATTAACAGATGGGCTGACATAATACTATCAACCCCCGACTCGATTGCTGCTTGAAAGGGCAGCAATTCGATCGCTTCTAGGCGATGATGATCGTGGTTGATGATGGGAAGATCGAGATGGGAGTCATTGCTGGTGTCACCGTGGCCGGGAAAATGTTTGGCCGTGGTCAAAACTGGATAGGAATCCGCCCCTAAAATAAAAGCTTGAGCTAGATTAGCGACGATTTCAGGAGTTTCAGCGAAGGAACGAATATTGATAACCGGATTGTCGGGATTATTGTTCACATCGACAATTGGGGCTAAAATCCAGTTAATCCCGATCGCTAGGGCTTCCTTAGCGGTAATTGCTCCCATTTCCTTAGCATATTCTGTGGCTTTTGTCAAGCTTTTTTCAGCTATTTTTCCTAAAGCCATCGGGGGGGGGAACCAAGTGGCGCCGGAAAACCTTTGGCCGACTCCCTCCTCGATATCGGCGGCGATGAGGAGAGGATTATCGCCGGACCAACTTTGTAATTGTTGAGTGCGGAAAGCGATTTCGGCGGCGCTGCCTCCTAAGAGAATCACCCCACCGAGGTGGAGGGTTTCTAACCAATGTTTCAGGGTGGCGTTGACAGGTTCCCAGACAGGATAGCGGATTTGTTGGTCAAAGAGATAGCCGGAAGCGCGGACTACTATCATCTGACCAATACGTTCTTTTAGGGATAAAATGCGATCGCTCACTATTCAGTTATCAGTTATCAGTTATCAGTTATCAGTTATCAGCTTCTGAAGGCAAGAGGCACTCATGCAAGAGGCAAAAGGCAGAATCTGGCAATTCTCCTACCTAGGGTCTGCTGAAAAAGTTTTTCGGTGGGGGTAGGAGTCAGGAGTCTCCGAGTCAGTAGCCGGTCGTTTCAGGCTTTGTTGCCCTTGTTTTTTGTACCAAGCGATGTACCTTTAACAGGTCAAAAGCTTTATTTTAAAAGGGTTTTACCATTATTCAGCAAGCCCTACCTAAAAAGAAGGTTAGAAACTAAGCACATCAAAGCTTTTCTGGAGAGTTATCAGTTATCAGGTTTAAGTTTTAAGTTCCCAGTTTTGTCTAAATTTAGTTATCCTGTTCACTGGTCACTGATATCGGAATCGTCATCTTCTGGGGGTCGATCGCTTTTAATATGATCAAGAAGGTGTAACATTCGATCGCCGCGTGCGAGGGAAGAATCTTCGAGGAAGACCACTTCGGGGGTACGTCTGAGACGGATGCGTTGACCGAGTTCGCGCCGGACGAATCCCGCAGAAGCTTTTAAACCGGCCATAGTTTCGGCCTTTGCATCTTCGTTGCCGTAGATAGACACAAAAATTTTAGCGTGTTGCAGGTCGTGGGAGAGATCCACATCGGTAACGCTAACCATACCGGCACCGACGCGATCATCTTTAATTTCCATTAATAACATTTGGCTGACCTCGCGCTTAATTAGCGAGGAGACGCGAGATACTCGACGATCGTTAGCCATAATTTTCGTCCCCTAAAAACAGCGAAACCCTTACCATTGTATCAAGCTAATCCGAGCATGGCTTTGAGGGTGAAATAAAGAAAGGCGAAAGTTCCCCCTAGAAAGCCCACAAGTGCGATCGCTGTGAGGGGATTTTTTAATAAAGGGGCTAACCAGCCGAAAAAGGCGAAGAAAATCCCTAAACTAAAGCTAATCAGATAGCGGGGGTAACGGCTCACGTTATCAAAAAAGTCGCCCATAAATTTTGTTTATTATCTTTGTCCGTAAGCAATTTTGACACTCTCGCCGTCAAGCTACGCTGTGACGGGAGATTCTTGCTTCTACTCCTCTTAACTAGACACAATCGGAAGACTATGCCCCCGTCAGACCGAATCCACAAGCGTTTTANNNNACAAAGGAGCGAGAGGTTTCCGTGATACTTTACGCGCTTTACCGCTTTCTGTATTCTAGCGAAATCCCTCGAAAGTGGAAACGCTACCGCGTTAGTTTCACTTTGGTCGCGATTCATCTCCCGTTAAGCAAGGGCGGCTCTAACGGGAGTCCTCTCGCGACCTTGAGATAGCAGTAAGCTTCGGTGCTGCCACGCCGCCCGATTAAAGGGACTTAACAGAATCTATAGACAGCTGAAAAAGTTTTTCGGTGGTGGCAGGGTGTAGGGTGTGGGGTGTAGGGTTTTACCGATTTTCAGGTGGTCAATTACCTAATTTTCAGGGAAAAAGTCCCGGAATTTTCCCCCCGATCACTCCCATGCCGGGCACTTTTGGATTTCAAAAAGGTCTAAAAGTCTTATCCAACAAGGTTTTTAGATTTATTCAGCCAGCCCTATATAACTGATTACTGATTACTGTCGCGGTTGTACGGGGAAACCTTGACGCTGAAGCATTTCCGCCGCATCTTGGCCCGGTTGATAGTTGATGCCGAGGGTAGAGGTGGCCGTATCCTCGATAATTTTAGGAGTGAGGAGAATAATCACCTCCGAGCGATCGTTGCGATTGGTACGACTGCGGAATAAAGCCCCTAAAATGGGAATATCGCCTAAAACTGGCACTTTTGTCTCAGAACTCTGTTGGCGCTCTTGGATAATCCCCGAAAGAATTAAACTCTGTCCATCCCGGAGACGAATTAAACCAGAAGTCAATTCCCGACGAATCAGAGGGGTAAGGGTGTTGATTGTGAGACCACCGCTATTAAATTGAATTGGAGACCCCGGAGAGGCGATGGTAGGGCTAACCGACAGGGAAATAAAACCGTTATCATCCACCTGATCGACGTTTACCGCTAAAGTTAATCCAGCATCGGCCAGTACAGGGACAGTGGTGCGTTCGCCACTGAGAGGATCTACCTTGGTCTCGACACTTTCTAGCACTTTCTCGGTGAGCTTAACGGTGGCCTGTTGACCTTCCTGCACCACCAGCGAGGGATCGGTGAGAATCTTAGCATTTCCTGTCTGAATTGACGCTTGCAGGGTCATCAGGAATTTTTGGGGATATTGGAAGAGGGTCGGGGGTTCATAGGTGAAGACATCTGGTTTACCCGGTGTGGTGACTCCGGTGATGGGATTGAACGTGGCTGGTTCACCAGGAGTAAAGTCACTCAATCCGGGCTGAAAAGGGTTACTAATCCGACCAAAACTAGGGCGCGAGTAGGGTGTTAGACCCCCTGAAAAGTCATTCGGTCCCTGGTTAACACGGCCAAAGGGAGCGCCATTCTGAATGTCAAGAAAATTTTGAATTTCTGCTGTCCCCGTACCCGATATGATATCAAAAATCGGTACAACAGGCTGTGCAAAAGCCCCCGGTCTGCCTACAGTTGAGCTAGTAGGTGGGTTCATATTACCAAAGTTCAGCACTGCTGCCCCGTTATCTTGAACGAAGAAACCATCGTTAAAACCGAAGGAAAAACTACTGTTAAAGCGGTCTGTATTGAGCAGGTTCACATCGATAACTTTCACATTAACCACCACCTGACGGCGACGAGCATCCAGTTGGGTTAATAAAGATGTGGCGATTTGGACTTGTCGGGGTTCGCCGATTAAATTGATAGAATTAAGGCGATCATCGGCGGCAATTCTTAAACCAGTTAAAAGTAAGGCAGCTTTTGAGCCTTCTGTGTTTTGGGGTGTTAGTGCCTCTAGGGTGGCAGGAACATCCCGGCGACCGGTTACTCGTCCGGTGAGGGGATCGACGATATCCTCGGTTTGGGTAACTAAACGCTGGTATTCTGCCCCTTGGGTGGCGAGGAAAATGGCGGCATTAACGGCTTTAACTTGATTGAGACGCAGGGTGCGGCTAATCAGATTACGAGCCCCTTGGGGTAATTGCGCCCCGACAAAGATGGTTTTACCCTGACGGTTAGCCTGGAGTCCGGAAATTAACAATACGGCGTTAAAAATGTTTTCCACCGATTCGTTAGTAAATTCAAAGGAAACTGTCTGGGAGGTGGCGTTCGCTTCCCCCTGGGCGCTGGTGAAAACGACGTTATAACCGGCATAGTTAGCAAGGGTCATTAACACTTCTCTAGCGGGAGCTTCCCGCAGTAAAATGCGAGGTACAGTCATATTACGCTCGAATTTGACCTTTTCGGCACTAGCATCGATGTTAGAGATGGCAATATCTCCCACCGGTGGGGCGACGGCCCGGGGTAGGGTGGGAACACCGGGGGCTTGGGGTGCGCCTTGAATGATAATTTCCGGGTTGGGGACAAGGGGCGCACTTTGGGCGAGCAGTTTTTCACTAGCTAAAATGCGATCGCTGATTTCCTTTTGTACGGCTGCGCTTGAAGGGACAAGCTGACTTGGCGACTTTTGTAAATTTTCTTGACTAAACTCTTGCCAAAATTCAACTTTTAATGTAGGGGATTTTAACTCTGAACCATGGAAGGAAATGGGGGTTTCGGCCAAAGCGCTCAGGGGAGCCATCAATAAAAACGAGGCAATTTGGGGGATAAACAGGGCATAGCGGGACGGATTCACTTTAACTTCACTCCTCAACAATTACGGGATTCAACGGACAAAAAACGCAATACTCACACCGGATTGAAGACTATTATCGGGGCGGACTAGCGGGGGGTTGACCAGCGGCGGGGGGTTGACCAGCGGCGGGGGGTGGCGGTGCTAATTTCGCTAATTCTTCGGCATTGAGAGGAATAATCACATCGAGAAGAAAGGTGGTAGTAACGGGTTTATCGCCTTGGGGAACGATAGTGGCTTTATTGTTGCCGGTACTAACCACTTTAACCGCCGATCCTTCCTTTTCTATCTGGGTATTGAGACTATTTAGCAAAATGAGCGGCTGTAATCTTTCTAAATCCCGAATAACCTCTTGAGTGTTAGCATAGTTCCCTTCGATCTTGACGTTCAGAGTTTGACGTTTGAGCTTATTATTAACTGCGCTACCGAGGGAACCATCGGAAACCACCACTGGTTCTAGTCCTTGGGGTTGGAAGCTAATCAGCTTAACATTGCGAGACTTAAAGATATTACTAATATCTAAGAGAATCGTGCTTAAGTCCTCTTCTTTGGCAAAAAGCGCAAGTATTTGCTGTTTCATAGCTTTTTTTTCTTGCAACTGACTCTCGATTGTTTGGAATTCGGAGGCTCTCAGACCGCTTTTTTGTTGATCTAACTGTTGTTGTTTGCCAGCTGCATCGTTTTGCAACTGTTGCAAGGTATTATAAGCGGGCATCACCCAGTTAAAAAGCAGATAGAAAGAACCTAGTAAACCCACCACACCAGCAGCGATGCCACTATTGCGGGGAGTAAAAGTTATCCCGAAAGCGATAGGATACTCTTCAAATTCCTCTAATTCCCGATCTTCAAATTCTTCGGTAAAGGTCATGGTTGAATGGCTCCTTGGCGTTTGAGAGTATTAATCCTAGTGACAACTCCGAGTGCTCCATTCCGGGTAAGATTGAGCAGTTGTTGAGTAGCGGGAGTATCACTTAATTGGGCGGTGATCACAAATTGAACCGCTTGGGGGAAAGTAACATTAATATTTTTGTACTCATTGTCCACCTGTACGGGTACATCGGCTAGGGCAGCACTTTCGATCGCGGTTTTCTTGCCCTGTAAAAAAGGAGAAGCTTGCAGGGTTAAGAGATAATCATTTACTGCTTCGTAACTACTGGCAAAACCACTGATTTTTAACTGAGTAGCTGGATTCGGTTGCCCTTGATCTGGGGCGGCGGGAACCTCCACCTGCTGCACACTGGTTAGCTGGACGCTAGGGGGAGTTTGTTGGCGAATTTCTTGAAGAATGGCTGACCAAGGCCTAATCTGATTGAATACAGTTACCAGAGATTGATTTTCTCCTTCTACTGCCGTTAATTGCGCTCTCAGGTCTTCTAGCTTTTTGCTTTGGGCTTGCAGTTGACCTAATTCCGCGTCCAGTTGCTGAATTTTGGCCTGAGTTTCGCTGGTTTGCCAACCGACGATTAAACCGAGTAATCCCGTCAGTGTCAATAATCCGGCCCCCACTCCCACACCGATCAACAGGGGTGTTTGTTTACGCAGGTTAATAGCGGTGGAAATCTTGGCCGCGGGGGTTCCTTTGCCCGTTTGCTGGAGACGGCGATCCTTAAGAAAATTAACGTCAAGACTATACATAATTTTTGTCTATACCTCCCGTAATCCTAAACCGAGAACTGTTCCTAATCCAGGTCTTTCGGTATTAGGAATCTCTTGAGTTGTATCTAAGTTCAGTGATGCGATCGGATCGATTGCCATGGTGGGGACGCTGAGACGTTGAGTAAAGTATTCGTCTAGTTGCGCTAAACCGCCCCCGGGACCGGCTAAAAGTAACTGGACGATTTCCAGTTCATCACTTTGGTTAAGATAGAAATTAATCGATCGCCGTAACTCATCGGTTAATTCCCCTAAAACGCGCATCAGTGCCGTCATCCCGGCGTTAGTAGGGGTCCCGGAAGTGCCGGTATTGGTGCTAAGACTATCAAAGGCAATAATCGGAATTGTCATCCCCAAAAGAATCTCAGGACTGCGGGAGGTGGGCAAATTCATCGCCCTGGAGAGGGCATTTTGTAGCTGGAAAGTGCCGATGGGGACAGTGCGGGAAAATTGGGGAACGCCGTCAACCACGATGGCAATTTCCGTGTTATCAAATTCTATATCAACAATAACGGCGGCTTCATTGGAACTAAACTGTCGCAAATGCTCGCGAATCGTCCGAATTAGGGCAAAACTATTAATTTCTAGCACATCTACCTGTAATCCTGCCTGTTGGAAGGTTTCCATATAGGCATCGGTAATCTCCCGACGAGTAGCAACTAATAATACTTGTACTTTTTCGATCCCGTCTTCATCCTGAAAGTAGCCTAGTTTTTGGTAGTCGAGATCCACTTCCTCGCGAGGATAGGGAAGGTATAAACTAGCCTCATGATCTAAGACCTGATTTCGCAATTCCTGATCGTCCAATTCCGAGGGAATGGGGATAATCCGGATAATTGACTCGCGCATCGGCACACCAGTAGCGACTCGTTTGCTGTTAATTTTATTTTCCTTGAGGACTTCTTGGATTAATTCCGCTAAAGCGGGGGAATCGACGATTTTTCCCTCCTCAAAGATGCCTTCCGGGATATCCGACGAACAACATTTAACTAATTTATAATTTTGTCCCTGTTTGGCGATCTGAGCTATGTTAATACGCTCCGGGGTGATCTCTAACCCAACACCTTGAGGTTTTTTTGTCAATAGCTTTTTAAAAAAACTTACCATAGATTTTCTTGGGCAGCTCTAAGGGGATTGGTGATTAACAAAGCAAACAATTTTTTGACCTGATTTCATCTAGTCCCGATCAAGGCAGTAAATCAGTCTATAAACGATCCTGACTCGGTAAATTACCCAGAAAAGGTAAAAATCGAGAAGAAGAGAAGCTATTTCGGCACTAAGTACTAACCCGATTATCTGTGTTCAGATCGAGGTTAATCTTAACTGGGTGAGAGGAGAGGAAGTGCTTATTGATGGTGATATTGTAATCAATTTTGGTGAAAGAACCAAGTCCAAGCTAAAAATTGGCCATTACCCCCCCCTTTTTTTTTCTGCTCCACTAGATCAAGCCAGCCAAGCCTAGTTATAATACCCAATTATCTAGAGAAAATTTCAATTTTTCTAGGCACTATTTTTTCTTGACTCCAGGAAACCGGCGATCAAATGCTTCTGACGGGCGTGATTTTCCCGTATAATTAGGAGTTTGCACAGTGACAAAAGAAGTTAAGGAGCGATTTCGATGGCACGAATGTACTATGATGAGGATGCCAATTTAGATTTATTAGCGGGAAAAACGATCGCTATTATTGGTTATGGTTCCCAAGGTCATGCCCACGCATTAAATCTCAAGGATAGTGGCGTTAATGTGATTGTTGGTCTATATCCCGGCAGTAAATCGGCAATCAAAGCCAAAGAAGCCGGTATTCCGGTTTATGATGTGGCCGAAGCCGCTAAAATTGCCGACTGGATCATGATCCTCTTACCGGATGAAGTGCAGAAAACGATTTATCTCAACGAAATTGCCCCGAATTTAAGCGCAGGCAAGGTGTTATCTTTTGCCCACGGCTTTAATATTCATTTCGGTCAAGTGGTTCCCCCGGATAATGTCGATGTGGTTATGGTCGCACCCAAAGGACCGGGCCATCTCGTCCGTCGCACCTACGAACAAGGTCAAGGAGTCCCCTGTTTATTCGCCGTCTATCAAGATGCTACCGGCCAAGCACGCGATCGGGCAATGGCCTACGCTAAAGGTATCGGTGGCACTCGGGCCGGGGTTTTGGAAACCACTTTCCGCGAGGAAACAGAAACCGACCTTTTTGGCGAACAGGCAGTATTATGCGGCGGTTTAAGTGCTTTAATTAAAGCTGGCTTTGAAACCCTCGTGGAAGCTGGTTATCAGCCCGAATTAGCCTATTTTGAGTGTTTACACGAAGTGAAACTGATCGTCGATCTGATCGTCGAGGGCGGTTTAGCCAAAATGCGCGATAGTATTTCCAATACAGCCGAGTACGGTGACTACACTCGCGGTCCGCGGGTGGTGACGGAAGCGACTAAGGCCGAAATGCGGCAAATCCTCGGGGAAATTCAATCGGGACAATTTGCCAGAGAGTTTGTCCTCGAAAATCAAGCAGGTAAACCAGGGTTCACCGCTATGCGTCGTCAAGAGGCAGAACATTCGATCGAAGAAGTTGGTCAAGATCTACGAGCGATGATGAGTTGGCTAAAACGCTAGTCCTCTTTTTTTCCTGCGGGGTTGGACGCAACGGGGCAATTCTTGCCTTTGCGTCCGTCCCGACACCCGACCCCCCACTCCCCAAAAGGAAAACTTCCTACTTAGGAGCTGCTGAATAAATCTAAAAACCTTGTTGGGTAAGACTTTTAGACTTTTGGGAAATCAAAAAGTACCGGACATGGGAGTTATCGGGGGGAAAATTCAGTGACTTTTTCCCTGAAAATTAGGTAATTGACCCCCTCAAAATGGTTAAAACCCTACACCCCACACCCCACACCACAACCCCCAACCCCCAACCCCCA
>VYLG01000111.1_pt1 | contig 25151 bp, 9 predicted proteins | sample 5114351 | NCBI WGS metagenome assembly VYLG01 (sample SAMN12291798, study PRJNA351875) | freshwater metagenome | isolation source: freshwater lake | place: USA: Michigan, Kent Lake | collected 2013-08-15
AGCCAATCGCTTCTTTCACGTAGTGAAGTCATAAAATTTACCTATAAAATTTCCCTACCCCGAAGGGGTTGAGAAATTTTATTACCCCTTACCCCCCTTCGGGGGGTTAGGGGTGCGCGTAGCGCGACCATAAAATTTCTCAACCCCTTCGGGGTAGGGAAATTTTATAAATTTTATAGGCAGCGCTGCCTCCCCGTAGGGGCAGGCAAGAGAAATTTTAGAAATTTTATAGCCCCTGCCCCTACGGGGAAGGGCAGGGGAGGGTTTCGCTGCTTGTTGCCTTCGGCAAAGGGAGCGAAGAGGGTAAAAGAGTGAGTAGGTAGTCCAGTTTATAAAATTTTTAAATAAGATTTTAGGTATTTTAAATTTTTCTATTGTAAATTTATTTTTACAAATTTTCTCTCTTATTAAGCAGAACCCAATTAGGAAATTAAGAAAATCAGTCCTATTTTTTGTATTTCGTTTATGCGCTTTTTATTATGGTTTTGTTGGTTAGCACTTATAAAATTACCCCTTCTTTCGCTTATAAAATTTCTCTTGCCTATAAAATTTCCCTACCCTTACCCCTTCGGGGTTAGGGCTGCGCTTGCCTGCCCCGTTAGGGGTTGCCTCCGGCAGCAGCACAAGAGAAATTTTATAGGCAAGAGATAGAGAGAGAGGGTAAGGGAGGCTACAGAGTTTACAAAGTTAATTTTATAAGGGCAATAAAAACTAATTAATAAATGTTATAAGGGAGTGCTGAGGATATACTAAGGTTTTAAACTACAAAAGAATTAAAAATACCAACTGCAAATACTAAAACTAACCATAAACTTAAACCTGAAAATACAACGCCTTTATTTTCTGTCCATCCGTTTGGAGATGCAAAAACAACTGGTACACCAACTACTAATGCAAAAGAAACTAAAATTAAAGCAAATAAAGAAAATTGAAGAATTGATGTCATAAGATCTTTTAGTTTATATTTTTGTTAAATTTAAAATACTATTTTTTTAAGTTAAAAAGAATAAATAAACATTAACAAATGATTTTAAAATGAGAAAAATTTCCTCGTACTATCAATGCTAGAAGTTTATACACAAAATAAAATGAGTATAAATTAACTATTTCTTAAAAAGAATCTAATCTGTTTTTATACACATTATATTCCTTAGTATCCCTACATTTCTTCACGTTGGTTGTTGTTGTAACCCGGCAAAGTTCTATAAAATTTTATGGCTTCGTTCTTGGCAAAGCCAAACCCCTAACCCCTAAGGGGCCTCTGCTCGAAACCCCTTTAGGGGCTTCGCTACGCGAAAGGGCAAACGACCCCCGCCCCCTAAAGGGTTGCACGGAGTGCTTACCCCTAAGAGGTAAGGGGAAAATTTTATGAGCAGCAAAACCTGTAGGGGTAAGGGGATTTGATAGGCAAAGCCATAAAATTTTATAGAACGCCAAGAAGCAAATGAGTGGAAAGAAGTCAAAGCCCTAACATCCTTCCAAAAAGAGGGGATTAGGGGCAAAGAGTAAACAAGAGCGAATCAAGCGAAGAAGTTAAGAAGCAAAGAAACAAGTTTATAAGAATTAGGTAGTTAAAATGCATATCCAAAAAAAGGAACCTTTTAAAGGTGTTCTAATAAATCAGTCCTATTAATTAAAACTTTAGAAATTTGGCTACTTATTTCTCCACGTTCTAGCAGACCTAATCTTCTATTTTCCCGTATGCCTACCTTTAGCTTTACCGGGGAGTATATTCTATAAATTTACCTCTTAATTTTTATAGGGGGATTTGGCTCTTTTTTCTGTACCTCCTTACGCTCGTCAGGGGGTTGCCTATAAAATTTCTCTTGCGTTGGCATTGACGGAGTCAAAGCCAAAACCCTTACCGGGCCGCGCTTTGCGCAAGGGCTATAAACGCCTCCTTCGCTTCGCTCCCTTATAAACGACCCTAACCCCCCTTACCCCTTCGGGGTTAGGGGTAACCCTACGAATCGAGGCGCTTATAGCCCCCTATGGGGGTTAGGGGTTAGAGCAACCCGTAGGGTTACCCCCCCAGAGGGTGGTTAGGGTCGTTTATAAGAAGCGCAGCCCTTACCCCTAAGGGGTAAGCACTTTGTAGCTGGCGAAGCCAAGCCCCTTAGGGGTAAGGGTAGGTAAATTTTATAGCCCCTTCGCAAAGCGAAACCTCTACGGGTTTCGCTTTGCGAAGGGGCTTGGCTTCTTTCCCCTTCTTTCGCTGCCCGTTGCCTATAAAATTTCCTTTGGAAATTTTATTGCCCTCCTCTCTTCGGTTCGCTGCGCGAAAGAGGCAAAGGGAGCGAACGATCCAGACACGTAGTGCTTATCCCTTAGGGGTTCGCAAGGGGTAGACGGCAGGGCTATAGAATTTCTCCGAAATTTTATAAGGATGGGGAGCGCGTTAAGGGAGCCAAGGATTTTAAAAAAAATCTAATTATAATTTAAGCCAATAAACATTACTTTATATTTTATTTTGAGTAGAAATTGGCTTGGGTAAAATTATTAAATTAAGTTTATCATTTTAAAATTTATTTTTTATAAAATTCAATTCCTTGTTTTTATACCGGTTAGTTAGATCATAAATTCTTGCTATGTTAACTTCCTACGTGTTGTTGTTAAGTTACCTTCTATTAGCTTCTCTTCTCTCGCGTGGGTAAGCACGGAATGCGATTACAACCGAACGGACTTCGGTATGCTTACCCCTGCCCCTTCGCTGCCCTCCGGCAGCGAAGGGGGCTTTCCCCCTACCTTTTCGGGGCTTTGCTACTTATAAAATTTGCCTTGCCTATAAAATTTCCTTACCCCTACGGGGTTAGGAAATTTTATGGCCGCGCTACGCGTTGACGAAGTCAAACTCCTACCCCTACGGGTTTCGCTTTGCGAAGGGGTAAGCACTACGTGTCTGGCGAAGCCAAGCCCCTTAGGGGAGGGGTAAAACAATTAGAGAACAAAGTAACAGCTAATGATTATAGTTAAATTAAAATATGTTTAATTTTTAAGATTTTACTATCCAACCATAGCTATGTAATCCCTCTCCAAGTAAATTTACGCCTAAATAACACATCCATACAATAAAAAACCCAAAAGATGCAATAATTGCAGGTTTTTTTCCTTGCCCTGCCTCCCCTAACGGGGCAGGCAACCGGTCTTTTGACAATCTTGCATGTAAGTAAACAGCAAATACTAACCAAGTTAATAATGCCCATGTTTCTTTTGGATCCCAGCTCCAATATGACCCCCAAGCTTCGTTAGCCCATACAGCACCTGATAAAATACCAATGGTTAATAAAGGAAAACCTAAAGCTAAAATTCTATAACTTAAATTGTCTAACATTAATGCAATTTTTTTAAAATCACTTCTTATGCTGTTATTTACTATTAAAAAAGCGATTGACATTAATGAGCCTAAAATTAAAGCAGCATAACTTAAAATCATAACCGAAACATGCATCATTAACCAATTTGATTGTAATGCAGGAACTAATGGAGAAGCTTCTTGCATTTCTTTACTTAATGTAAATGAAGCAAAAGCATTGCACAATAATGCGCAAGGGATTGCCACACAACTTACCAGTTTTTGCGTTAAATTACTACTTGGTAGTAACTGACTATTTTGATTTTTCAACCTATTACTGAAAGATGCATTAGTAAAAATTGCTATACAGAAAGCTGTAAAACACCAAGATAAAAACATTAATGATTCATAAAGATTACTTAAAGGAAAATGACCGCTTTCTTTCCATCGTACAATTAATAAACAACTTAATAAAATATTACTAATTAATATACAATAATTACTATTGTTTTTAAAATTACTTTGTTGATCTTTAGTATAACTAGGTATTAACGTTTCAAACCAAACTAAAATTACTGAAATTAATAATGTTAAAAACGAATAATTCATTAAAGAATTTTCTAAACTCATAAATTTTTAGTTGTATTATCAAATAAATACTTATTTGCAATTATTTATTTCTTTAATAAATTTCCATTAATTAAAGAGTAATAACAAAAAAAATCCTCTTTTATTTTTATATTTCTTCGCTTTTCGCGTTCGCTTACTAAAATTACTATCTCCGGTTGCACTTCGTTCTTGGCAAAGCCAAACCGCTGCTTATAAAATTTCCTTCGGAAATTTTATGGTCGCGCTACGCGTTGACGAAGTCAAACCCCTAACCCCGTTCGCAAAGCGAAAGAAGGGGGGCTATAAAATTTACGTAGCCATAAAATTTCCTTCGGAAATTTTATAAGGGGTAATAAAATTTACTTTGTAAATTTTATAGGTAAATTTTATAGGTAAATTTTATAGGTAAATTTTATAGGTAAATTTTATAGGTAAATTTTATAGGTAAATTTTATAGGTAAATTTTATAGGTAAATTTTATAGCCCCCTTATAAACGACCCCGACCCTGCCCCTTAGCACTACGTGCAACCCCTTTGGGGTAAGCACTACGTGCAACCCCTTTGGGGTTAGGGGAGGATCGAGGCGTTAATAGCCCCCAAACCCCGAAGGGGTAAGCACTTCGTGTCTGGCGAAGCCAAGCCCCTTCGCAAAGCGAAACCCGTAGGGGTAGGGGTAAGGGGGTTAAGGGACCCCTTCGCTAATTTCCCCTTTGGGTTGCTCGAAGAGAGCGGTTTGGCTTTGCCAAGAACAATGTAAATTTTATATTGGCTACGCCAAACCGGGTAAATATTAGAGAGAGGGACTTCCAGAATTTACTTTTTAATTAGTTAAAAGTATTTATTTAACAAAAAAAAATATTAAAATAATTTAATTTAAAAATTTCCTTGAAAGTAAAAGAAATTTTTAAATTAAATTAAATAACTCAGCAATTCATTTAACCGAAACGTCCAGATGTTGACGCAATTAAGAAAGCTGCGTACGTGAATACGTAACCAACTGAGAAGTGCGCTAAACCAACTAAACGAGCTTGAACAATTGATAAAGCAACTGGTTTATCTTTCCAATAAACAAGGTTTGCTAATGGAGTTTTTTCATGAGCCCAAACTAAAGTTTCAATTAATTCTTGCCAGTAACCACGCCATGAAATTAAGAACATAAAACCTGTAGCGTAGATAAGATGTCCGAATAAAAACACCCACGCCCAAACAGAAAGGCTGTTCATACCGAATGGGTTATAGCCGTTAATTAACTGAGAAGAGTTTAACCATAAGTAGTCTCTTAACCAACCCATTAAATATGTGCTTGATTCATCAAATTGAGAAACGTTACCTTGCCATAAAGCTAAGTGTTTCCAGTGCCAGTAGAACGTGTAATTTTTTAATAATGCGACATAGTGTGGTTTACTAGTTTAAAATATTTTTCAAAAATTTAAAGCCCTACGGTCTTCGCTTGTCTGTGCCTCTTTCGCGCAGCGAACCGAAGAGAGGAGGGCAATAAAATTTCTCAACCCCTAAGGGGTAAGCACTACGTGCAACCCCCAACCCCTTCGGGGCTATAAAATTTACGTAGCCATAAAATTTCCCTTGCGCAAAGCGCAGCCCCTTATAAAATTTATAAAATTTCCGAAGGAAATTTTATGGCTACGTAAATTTTATAAGGGGCTGCGCTTTGCGCAAGGGAAATTTTATGGCTACGTAAATTTTATAAGGGGCTGCGCTTTGCGCAAGGGAAATTTTATAGGCAAAGGGGGCTATAAACGCCTCGATCCATAGGGTTACCCCCAGAGGGGAGTTAGGGTCGTTTATAAGGGGTTATAAAATTTCTCAACCCCTAACCCCTTCGGGGCTACAAAATTTACGTAGTAAATTTTATAAGGGGCTGCGCTTTGCGCAAGGGAAATTTTATAGGCAAGCGAAGACCGTAGGGAACGAAGCGAAGGGGTCAGGAGAGAGGTTGCACTTCTCCCCTTAAGGGGGCTGCTTCTAGACCCGGACACTTTTAGGTGTCAGGGTCGGAATCTTCATTTTTCTGATGCTTAGGGTGCTTTTGGTTTAAAGAACAAAATCGACTGCGCAGTGCCTCTCTTTCTTCTAAAGCTTTTTTCGAAACATTGGGAGCTTGAGGGCAATTATCAAAATGCCAACGATGCATTGATACAATAGATTTTCCTATTTTTCCGCAATGAGGGCAAGTAGTTTCCTGTTTTGATCTCTCAATTGCGCGTTCTCGTAATTCCTGTCTTTCTTGTTCTGTTCGAACACGTACATTACGTTGATATTCAGCAACTGCCTTGCGGCCCTCAGGTGTCATTTTTTGGACACCTCGTAATTTTGCAGATCTCATTGCGTTTGCTTTTGCAATATGTTCCGACCCCTTATTACCATAACGAAAACGTACGCTTGTTTGGCGTAAAATATTAAGAAAAGGTGGATTGTCGTCAACTTGTAAACGACTATGAAATTTAATTTCATGAGCTATGGCTTCTTCTCTTGTTGCAAAAACACCTAAAATTTTTTTCTTAAAATTTTCAATTCCCTTTTCTTTAATAAGTTTTTTCACTGTTTGACTTGAAGAAAAGTAATTATCTTTGAGTGGATCTTTTTTAGAACCTGTTTTCCAACCCATATAATAAAGAACCTGTCCAGTATTGGGGTCGGTATACGTTAATCTGTATGTATAAGAAAGACCCTTTAACGAAATTTCTGTTTTTCTAGTTGAATTATTTAAACTAACATATTTTGGAGTATTTAGAAGATTCATTTCACCTCCTTAATATATAACAACCACACTTGAGCGCTAATTATTAATCTTAATATTTCTATTAAGTTTGGACTATATCTTTACCTCCCTAGCTATAAAGGGAGCTACCGGGCGCTAATAAGCTATTCTTGTTGGAACTCAAGCTTTAGTCTCTGAACGTTCCAAGGACACTTAATAAAATTTCTAATAAATTTTATAATGCCCATCCTTGGCTTCGCTGCGGATTGCCTTGTTGATTTATAACCATTATCAATTTAGGTTTCCCGCAATTTACCCGGTTTTTTTATTCTATAATATAAAATTATAGAACAATGGTTATGTTTTTATTTAAACAAGTTAAATAAAACATTTTAACTTGTTCACACAAGTTAAGGGCCACATTCTAACCCAACCAATTGTGTTAAGCATCCAGAAAACAGCTAAATAGAAAGCATCATAAGCTGAAATATCACAAGTACCTCCACGACCAGGACCGTCACAAGGGAAGCTGTAACCAAAGTCTTTTTTATCTGGCATTAATTTACTACCACGAGCATCTAATGCACCTTTTACTAAAATAAGAGTTGTTGTGTGTAAACCTAATGCAATAGCGTGGTGTACAAGGAAATCACCAGGGCCAATTGTTAAGAATAATGAGTTTTGACTGTTATTAATTGCTTCTAACCAACCAGGAAGCCATAAACTTTCACCAGCAGTAAAAGCAAAACTGTTACTGCTACTTAATAATAAATCAAAACCGTATAATGTTTTACCATGAGCTGCTTGAATCCATTGAGCAAAAACAGGCTCAATTAAGATTTGTTTTTCTGGTGTACCAAATGCTTGTACTACATCGTTATGAACATATAAACCTAATGTGTGGAAACCTAAAAATAAAGAAACCCAACTTAAGTGGCTAATAATTGCTTCTTTATGATCTAAAATACGTGCTAATACGTTACCTTTATTTTGTTCTGGATCGTAATCACGAATAAAGAAAATAGCACCATGAGCAAAAGCACCACACATAATGAAACCAGCGATGTACTGGTGGTGTGTGTATAATGCAGCTTGTGTTGTAAAGTCAATAGCTAAATATGCATAAGGTGGTAATGAGTAAATATGTTGTGCAATCATACTAGTAATTGTACCAACACTTGCTAAAGCTAAACCTAGTTGGAAATGTAAACTGTTGTTTACTGTTTCAAATAAGCCTTTATGACCTTCACCTAATCCACCCATAATGTTAAAGATGATTCGTTAATTCATCCCTAGAAAAAGATAAAATTTCCCTTTTCTTTTTCTACTCAGCATTACTACTGAGATCAGACTATATCTTGACCCGTTATAATAAGGAATTTTTATTTAAAATTTTGCAAAAGGGCCTCTACCGTTTCGAGCACACTTGTGCCCTACTCCCCAAAGGGATAGTCGTTACGCATTTATTTTGTTGTAAAATGTTTAAACTCTTTTAATTAACACTCGTTTAATAGTTCTTTCACGTAGTGAAGGTTAAGTTTTGTTTGTATAGAAGTTTGGCCAATGCGAATTTTTGTTCCTGTAATTTTCCAATCTGTTTCAGAAACACGAAAATACCTAAATAACTAACAACTTTACAATAAATATCTAGAACTATTCATTGTAACAATTTGACTTGTTTAGTATTACTAACTTATCTTCCGCTTCACGTGTATCACTTAAAGAAGTAAATATGTGTTGCAGTAATGACCGTTTTGCAAAGTAAGTTTTATTATTTGCTGCAACATTAAATTTATGGAATTATTTGGTAAAAAAGATCACCTAAATTTACAGCAAAGAGGCTGTTATTTAAAGTATAAATTAAGTTTAAACATTTTACTACAAAACTTTAGCACGGAATTGCCTTGAAAAAAAAACTGTATAATTTAATAAAATAACAAGGGTTTTTCCGTTTAAGTAGAATTTTCAATTCAAGTTACCTTGAAAAGTGGCAGTTAAATTTTACCAGGCGGTTGGTGTGCGTCTAAAATAGCTTGTAAACGGTGACCAATACCAAAGTTTGTACGGTACATGTGACCAGCTACAATAAAAATTACAGCGATTGCTAAATGGTGGTGAGCCATGTCAGTTAACCATAAACTTTGTGTTTGTGGATGGAAACCGCCTAAGAATGTTAAAATAGCTGAACCAGAACCTTCAGCAGAACCAAAAATATGTTTTGCTGTATCAGGGTTTTGTGCATAAGCTGCCCAATTACCTGTCCAGAACGGTGCTAAACCTTGAGGGTGTGGTAATACTAGTAAGAAGTTATCCCAACCAACATGTTGACCACGTGATTCTGGAATTGCAACGTGAACTAAGTGACCTGTCCATGCTAATGAACTTACACCAAATAAACCGCTTAAGTGGTGGTTTAAACGACTTTCTGCGTCTTTAAACCAAGATAATGAAGGTTGGAAATTTGGTTGTAAGTGAAGCCAACCAGCAAATAAGAAAAGTGCACTAACAAGAGCTAAAAATACTGAACCTACGTATAGTTCTTGGTTTGAACGTAAACCAATTGTGTACCACCATTGGTATAAGCCGCTTGTTGCAATGTTTACAGGTCCTGATGCACCACCACGTGTAAAAGCTTCTACGGCAGGCTGACCAAAGTGTGGATCCCAAATTGCGTGAGCAATTGGACGAACATGAGTTGGGTCAGTCACCCACTGTTCAAAGTTACCTTGCCAAGCTACGTGGAATAAGTTTCCAGATGTCCATAAGAAAATAATAGCTAATTGACCAAAGTGGCTTGCAAAAATCTTTTGGTAAAGATTTTCTTCTGTCATGCCATCATGACTTTCAAAATCGTGCGCTACTGCAAGCCCAAACCAAATACGGCGTGTACTTGGGTCTTGTGCAAGACCTTGGCTAAATTTCGGAAACAGTTTTGTTGCCATATTCGTTTCTTACTTTTTCTCTTTTATCGAGATTTTTCTGCAAAAGTTACTTTGCTACAAATTGCTAAACTTAATGTGTTTAATTATTGTAATAGTCTTGAATTTTTGCAATTTTAAACGCTACGCATTTATTTAATTATTTTATAATAAGTGCAACATAAAATCTCTAACTTGTTTGCAGTTTACAAATTAGTAAAATTAAATTTATTATATCTTTAATTTAAAAAAAATGATTTCTATTTTACAATTTAAATATATTTTTTGCTTGATTCTTAGCTTTACCTCTTTAGTTTTTTAGGGCCTTTGCTCCATTAGTGACCACGTAGTGCCATAAAATTTAACGTAGTGTCATAAAATTTACTTTGTCTCCGTTCTACCCCTAACCCCCCTTCGGGGGGTAAGGGGTTAGAAGCAAAACCCCTACCCCGTTCTACCCCTAACCCCCCTTCGGGGGGTAAGGGGTTAGAAGCGAAACCCCTGCCCCTACGGGTTATTGGCTTTCGCTTTGCGAACGCCAACCGCAGGGAGCGGAGCGAAGGGGCAAGGGTAGGGGTTATTGGCTTTCGCTTTGCGAACGCCAACCGCAGGGGGCGAAGTGAAACCCCTCCCCTAACCCCGTTCTACCCCTAACCCCCCTTCGGGGGGTAAAGGGTTAGAAGCGAAAGAAGGAGGGTAAGGGGTAGGGGTTAGAAGCGAAAGAAGGGGCCTTTGCCCCAAGGGGCAAAGGCCCCTTAGGGGTTTGGCGTAGCCAATATAAAAACCCCTTGCGCTGCTGCCTCCCCGTAGGGGCAATAAAATTTCCCTTGCGCTGCCTTCGCTCCCTTTGCCTCCCGGAGGGCAGGCAACGGGCAGCGAAACCCGTAGGGGTTCTAAAATTTCCCTACCCCTTATAAAATTTATAAAATTTCCGAAGGAAATTTTATGGCTATGTAAATTTTATAGCCCCGAAGGGGTTAGGGGTTGAGAAATTTTATAGGCAAGCGCAGCCCTTTACCGGGTTAGGGGTTTGGCGTAGCCAATCCGCTTCTTACCCCTACCTCTACGGGTTTCGCTTTGCGAAGGGGTTTGGCGTTCGCGTAGCGAAAGCCAACGCAAGCGAAATTTTATAGGCAAGCGCAGCTCCCCTTATAAACGAACCTAACCCCCCTTATAAAATTTCTATGGGTTTCGCCTATAAAATTTCTCCGAAATTTTATAAGCGAAAGAGGCGTTTATAGACCCCTGCCCCGTAGGGGCAGGGGGTTAGGGGGGGGGGTAACCCTCCGAGTTGCCCTAACCCCGAAGGGGCTATAAAATTTACGAAGTAAATTTTATAAGGGAGCAAAGCGAAGGAGGCTTTTATAGCCCTGCCTTCTACCCCTTACCCCTTTCAGGGGGTAAAGGGTAGGGGTTAAGAAATTTTATAAGGGAGAGTGAAAGCGCAAACCTGAAGGATAAGGTGCCGTAAAGCGAGCCATAAAGAAACAGAGGGCTTAATTTTTAAACTCCGCTATTGGGCGAAGAAATTATATTAATCCAAATAAAATTCCTTAAAAATTATTTGGATTAATATAATGATTAAATTAAAAATAATTTAAAGAAAACTAGAGTTAACTATTAATTAAATAGAGTACCAAAAGCACGTTAGTTTTTTTGCCATGCGCGAGTGGTTTGGCTGTTCTTCTCCTTTCGCTGCTTGCCTAATACCCTCTTTGGGGTTGCCTATAAAATTTCTCTTGCCTATAAAATTTCTCTTGCCTATAAAATTTCTCTTGCCTATAAAATTTCTCAACCCCTTACCCCGAAGGGGTAAGGGGTTGAGAAATTTTATAACCCCTACGAGGAGGCAGCGCTGCCTATAAAATTTACTTTGTAAATTTTATAGGTAAATTTTATAGGCAGCGGTAGTCAACTTTTTTATAGGCGAGCGAAACTCGAAGGGAGTAGCGCCGCCTAGAAAAGCAGAAAATCCGAGAAAAATACAAACTTTTTCATATACATTAGTATTATAAAATAATGACTGCTTTTTATAAAAGTAACTAAAGTATTACCTAGTGCTTTTTCCTTTTAAAACAACCCTGTTTAAGAATTGATATAAAAATTAAAGAAATGTTTTATGTTATTTGTTGCACTTCATTCTATAAAATCACGCTGCTCTTTGCCTTCCTTACCCCCAAAAGGGGCTTTGCTACGCGACTTCGCTACGCGAAAGGTCAGGCAACGACGAAGTCAAACCCCTTACCCCCGTTGCCTCGCTCGAAGAGAAGAGGGCAGGCAAAGGGGGTTGCCTGCCCCTACGGGTTTCGCTTCGCGAAGGCAGGGCTGGATCGTTCGCATAGTGAAAGAAGGGGAAAGGAGCGAATGGCTTCTTTCCCCTAAGGGGTAAGAAGTGTCTGGATCGTTCGCATAGCGAAAGAAGGGGAAAGAAGCCAAGCCTCTAACCCCGTTCGCAAAGCGAAAGAAGGGTTGCCTATAAAATTTCCCTTGCGCTGCCTTCGCTTCCTTTGCCTCCCGGAGGGCAGGCAACGGGCGGCGAAACCCGGTAAAGGGCTGCGTTTGCCTATAAAATTTCCTTTGGAAATTTTATTGCCCTCCTCTCTTCGGTTCGCTGCGCGAAAGAGGCAAAGGGAGCGAAGGCAGCGCAAGGGAAATTTTATAACCCCTGCCCCTTCCCTGTAGGGGCAGGGGAGGGTTTCGCGTAGCGAAGGGGCATTTATAGCTCTAACCCGCTTTGACGTAGGCAACCCCTGCCCCCTCCCCGTAGGGGCAGAGGAGGGATTTGCGTAGCGAAGACCGCAGGGAGGCAAAGTAAATTTTATAAGGGGGGCTCTTAACAATTTTAAGAAGAAATTTATTATGTTAAATAAAAATTCAATATATTAAATATTAGTGCACAAATAAATAGTTTAAATATAATTATAACATGAGTTAATAAGTTTGTAACAAAAAGTTTCATGCCTATTTTAATATGGTTTATTAATGCCTTTTACCTCTCTAACCATCAGTAAGGCGAAGCCACCAGGTTAGCTTGTTAGCCCCCCGTTCACGGCCGCGCTACCCCTTTCGGGGTTCGCTGCCTTCGCTCCCTTTGCCTCTTTCGCGCAGCGAACCGAAGAGAGGAGGGCAATAAAATTTCCAAAGGAAATTTTATAGGCAACGGGCAGCGAAACCCTCTCCTAACCCCCGTAGGGGGTAAGGGGCAGGGGCGCAAGCGAAGACCGCAGGGAGCGTAGCGAAAGAAAGGGAAAGAAGCCAAGCCCTCCCTAACCCCGTTCTTACCCCGTAGTTTGGCTTTACCAAGCTATAAAATTTCGGAGAGATTTTATAAGCAAAGCGACCCCTATAAAATTTACTAATTAATTTTTATAAGAAGCGATTGCTTTGCGAACGGGTCGCTGCCCGTTGCCTCTTTCGCGCAGCGAACCGAAGAGAGGAGGGATAAAGGGGCGTTGGTTTTCGCTACTCATAAAATTTACCTACCCCTTATAAAATTTACGTAGTAAATTTTATAAGGGGTAGGTAAATTTTATAGAACACCAAGAAAGAACAGCGAAACCTCTACGGGTTTTGCTATGTTTTTAAGGTAAATTAATTAAGTTATCAATTTCTTTTAATGAGTTTTTTTGTGTTGCTTTCGTTTGTGCATAAGTATCATGACGAAATAATGCAATATCTAAACATAAAGCTTGTAATTCACAAATTAAAACTTTAAATGATTCTGGTGTTCCGATTGAAACATCTTTATTTAAAATTAAATTAGACCATAATGCCATTCGTCCAGTCATATCATCGGATTTAAGAGTTAACATTTCTAATAATGTAAAAGCAGCACCGTACCCCTCTAACGCCCAAACTTCCATTTCACCTAAACGTTGCCCCCCTTGTTTTGAACGCCCGCGTAAAGGTTGCTGTGTTACTAAGGAATAAGGCCCAGTTGATCTTGAATTTCCTGTCCAAACAGACAACCCGTTTCTTCTTACATAAAAAATTTCGTTATTTACACTTAAACAATGAACAGGTCCTTGGTAATAAAGTATTTTTTCTACTTGCTTGTTTTGTTTTTTAAAATGAGAGTTTTGATTTTTATTAATAAAAACAGTATACATATTATATTGTTTATATTGTGCATCAATTGAGCTAGTTTTATGGCTTTTGCTCCCATCCTGCACGCTTCTCTCTACTCTTAACCCCTTACCCCCTTTGCCTCTTTCGCTGCGCGAAAGAGGCAAAGGGAGCGAAGGCAACGCAAGGGGTAAGGGGTAGGGCGGCTTGACTTCGTCAACGGGTTTCGCTTCTTGAAGAAGCCGGAGGCCTTTTAAATTTTGAATATTACTTACATATTTATCGCCACTCCAGCCAGCATGTAATGCTAAACGCATTAAATCATCAGCTAGTTCTGTAGAATTTGTAAAGTAATTCATTGAATTATTTCCCCAGGTTCCATTACCAAGGCACATAGAATGAAGAAGAATTTGACATTGTTGTTGATTTAATTCCCAAACCCAAGAAGGAAGAGATTTATTTAAAGGTTTTAAATAAGTCCAAAGTTGTTTGTAGTGCTTTGTAAATTTATTGTTTGTCACTGTATTAGCGTTTTGCTGACATTTCTCCGTTGTTTTCGCTTTTTCTTCTTCGCGTAGCGAAACCCCAACCGGTAAGGGGCTCGCTGTTTCATTTCGTCGTCCCGCCCTTCGCTTCTTGACATTAAAGGGGCTTCGCTGCGCGAAAGAGCCAACGGACCCGCTGCCTTCGCTCCCTTTGCCTCTTTCGCGCAGCGAACCGAAGAGAGGAGGGCAAGCAACCGGCAGCGAAACCCGTAGGGGGGCACGCGCATTGGCATTGACGGAGTCAAAGCCAAACCCCTTAGCCTGCCCGTTGCCTGCCCTCCGGGAGGCAAAGGGAGGCAAAGGGGGTAAGGGGTAAGCACTACCTGTCTGGCGAAGCCAAGCCCCTATAAATTGATAAGGTTTTTTTCTCCAATTTGCTGTTTTTAAATAAGAGTAAGATTTGCCCATTACTTTGTTTGCAGGTATTAAATTATAATTGTTAAAAGATTTACATTGAATAGAATCTTTACTTACTAACATACGGTGATTTAATGTGGTTAATAAATCTACGTTTTTATTACTTATATAGTATAAAAAGCCTTGATAATTTGAGTAATGAAACAATTTATTAGGTTTTTGGTATTCAAGTTCACCTAATACTTTATTAAAAGTAGCAACACTGTGATTTGTTGACAATTTATTAATAGGAACCCAACCTTCAGTAGTTAAAACGTCATGATCGGGTGTAAGGCAGTGTATTTTATCATCTACCATATGTACTAATCTTAACATATACGCTTTACCAACTGTTACTTGTTGATCAAAAAATTCACCATTTCGACCATCAATTAAACGAATTTTTCCAGGATAATTTTTATTAAATAACCATTTTTTCCCGGTTTTTAATGATGCTTCTTTTAATTTATTTAAGACAAAACTTCGGCTTGCTTCCGGTCCATAAATTTCATCAAAAGCCGAAACTTTATAATTTTCTCCCAAATAACTACCTGCTAAACCTAATAAACATTCATAAATTTGACCAACGTTCATACGTGAAGGAACACCTAATGGATTTAAAACCATATCGATTGGTGTCCCATCAGGTAAAAAAGGCATATCTTGAATGGGTAAAATTTGGGAAATAATGCCTTTATTACCATGACGACCAGCCATTTTGTCCCCTACTTGAACTTTTCTTTTTTCAGCTAAATACACATGTATAGTATGGACGTTTTTTAATAATTCTTTACGTTGTTGGCTAAATTTAGTAAAATTATTTTTTTTTCTATAAAAAGGATTTAATGTATTTTTATATAAAACCTTTTTAACTAACGCTGAATCAGTTGCTTTTCGGTTTACTACGCAAAAGGCCGCGTTTGTTCTTTCGCTTGACTCCCGTTGGCTTCTTCCCCCTTTGAAGAGCGTGGTTGGCGTTCGCAAAGCGAAAGGAGAAAAGCTTTGCAAATATAAGGAAATTTGTAAAAAACGCCACCATGAAGTAGAAAGTGCATTATTTATTGAAATAATGTAGTATTTAAAATATTTCTGATTAAATAAGCTTTTTAAAGTAACATATTTAGCATAAAATTTTTGATATTTTAGTAAGATTTTATTTTTCAAATTTTGTTTAAATTGTGAACTACTGTGTTTCTGCTTATCGTTAGCTTTGGCCATATCAGTTTTCCCCTGCGTTGTCTTCTTTACTTTTTTCACCTGTGCTCCTCGAGTTTCGTTAATGAGCGAAGGTCTAACCGCTTCGCTGCGCGAAAGGGAGGCAACGGGAGTCAAAGCAACCGAATGGCTTGACTCCACGTTAAGGAGTATCTTTTTTGTATCTTTAACAAAAGATTTTTTTTCTGATTTTAAAAAATATTTAATATCAATTACTTTTGCTTTTATACCTTTTGGAGCTCGAAGAGAACTATCTTTTACAAGACGAACTTGTTTTTCTAAAATAGCATATAATAATTTTTGATATTGACTAATTTTTTTCTTATGAATAGGAGTTGTTTTACCAACTAAAATATCCCCCTCTTCAACGTATGATCCTATTTTAATTAATCCAAATGAGTCAAGTTGATTTAATTCTTGTTCACTAACATCAGGTATATTAATTGTAATTTCTTCTGAACCAAGTTTAGTTTGTTGAGTTTGCAATTCATAACGTTCAATATGAACTGAAGTATATAAATCATCCATTACTAAACGTTCGCTAATTAAAATAGCATCTTCAAAATTATACCCTTCCCAAGGCATATATGCAATTAATAAATTTTGACCTAATGATAATTCCCCCCCAACGCTACTAGCACAATCTGTTAAAGCATCGCCTGATTGAATCCAAGTATTTTCAGCTACTAAAGGTTTATGCATTAAACATGTATCTTGATTGGAGCGTTTAAATCCTTCTAAAATATAATTTTGTTTAGTTTTTTGTATTGGCTTTGCTAAACCGATCCGCTCGATTATAGAAGGGTTGCTTCTTTCTCTTTTGGCGGCTTCGCTACTTCCGAATGATTTTAATAAATTAACATTTTCTAGATCATGTTTTTTTACTAAAATTTCGGTTTTTGGTAAACTTTTTGATATTACTTTAGTAGAATTGCTTTTCTTACTTTGCGTTATTTGACAACTCTGTCTTGTTGACTCGTTCTTTCGCTTTGGCGAAGCCAAGCCCGTAGGGGTACGCATAGCGAAGCCCTTTGATGGAAGCTTAGCAAAACATTTACCCGCTTGCCGTCGTTCGCTCCGCTCTTTACCGCTTATAAACGCCTCGATCCATAGGTTACCCCCCAGAGGGGGGCTGCGCTTCGCGCAAGGGACGTTTATAGGCTCTAACGGGGCTGCCCTTCTCTCTAGCCCTTTAGGTTGCGCCCGTTGGCTGCCGTTCTCTCTTCGGTTCGCTGCGCGAAAGAGGCAAAGGGACCGGTCGTTCGCAAGCGAAAGGAGTTGCCTCCGTTCGCTTCGCTCCCTGCGGTTGGCGTAGCCAATAACCCGTAGGGAGAGCGAGCGAAGCGAAAGGGGTAGGGCAACCCGAAGGGCGCAAGCGAAAGAAGCGACGTTAGGGGCCTTTGTCTTCGTTCGTTCGCAAAGCGAAGTCGCTCCCCCTGAAAGGGCAAGAAAGCAGGGGCTATAAAAACCTCGATCCATAGAAATTTTATAAGGAGGGAAGCGAAACCCGAAGGGCGACCTCTTTAGGGGCTTCGCTACGTGAACGGCAGCGAAACCGCTCTCCCCGAAGGGGTAAGCACTATGTGCAACCCCAAAGGGGTAGCGAAGCGACCCGTAGGGGTAAGACAGAAGAGGTAAGGGTTGCCTCCGGCAGAGCGGCGAGCAGCGAACGAACAAAAGCGAAATTTTTTTATAGTAATTATTTAAAGTTTGTTTCTTTCTTTTTAAAAGAAGTATCATTTATCTAATTTTAATTTCTTGAAAAATAACAATATAATTAACACTTAGAACTAACAAACTAAACTAAAGTGCTTTCGGTTGTGAAGCTGCCTTTACGGGTTTCGCTTTACTGCCCCTACAGTTTTCTCTATATAGCTTTTACCCCTATGGGTTTAGGGGTAAGAGCTCTCTAACCCCCTACCCCGTTCTACCCTTACCCCCTTTAGGGGGTTGCCTATAAAATTTTTCTTGCCTCCGGCAGCGCTGCCTTCTTCACTACGTGAAAGAAGCGATTGGCTCCGCCAGCCCGTAGGGGCAGGCAAGCGCAGCCCCTAACCCGGTAAGGGGCTGCGCTTTGCGCAAGAGAAATTTTATTGCCCCTACGGGTTTCGCTGCCCGTTGCCTGCTCTCCTCTCTTCGGTTCGCTGCGCGAAAGAGGCAAAGGGAGCCAAGGCAGGGTTAGAAGCGAAAGAAGGGAGGCAGCACTTGCCTATAAAATTTACTAATTAAATTTTATAGGCAAGGGGTAAGAGCAGTGCAACTCCGCGAACCCCCTACGAGTTGCCCTAACCCTTACCCTTTTTAGGGGGTTAGGGGTAAACTCTAATTTGCAGGGGCAAATAAGCTAATGTAGTTTGAAATAACCAGGTACCAACAAAAAAAATTCGAAGAAAATATACTTATTTTTAATATATTTCTAGAAAATAAAGTTTTTTTAAATATATTTTATTTTTGCATTTTATCGTTTTTATTCAATTCCTTTAAAATAGTGTTAATAAATAATGTAAATAATTTTCATCATATTTCCCAGCGCTTCCTTATTCTGTTAAAATTGAGCTGATCACGTTTCCAAAAGCCCGATTGCTTTATTTTTATAACTTTTACCCTACTTCGTTACTCTTATTTCTTTAGCTTTATTCGGTCTTAGTTACACTGTACGTAATGTCATAAAATTTACTACTGCTCCCTGCCCCTGCCCCTAACCCCTTTGGGGCCTTTGCCCCTTGGGGCAAAGGCCCCAAAGGGGTTAGGGGAGGGTTTCGCTTTGCGAAGGGCCCGGATTTTGACTTTGACTCCGTCAACGCATTTGCTTCGCTCCCTTATAAAATTTACGGAGTAAATTTTATAGGCAGCGCAAGATAAATTTTATAGGCAACCCCCTAAAGGGGGTAAGGGTTAAGGCAAACCGAAGGGAGAGCTAATTTACTTCGTTCTTGGCAAAGCTAAACTGCTCTCTTATAAAATTTACTTCGCACTTCGTGCACCGCTACGGGGCTCGCTCCCTTTGCCAAAGGCAACGGGCAGCGAAACCCGTAGGGGCAAATTTTATAGCCCTTTACCCCCTATGGGGGTTAGGGGTTAGAGCAACCCCTCCCCCTAACCCCCCGAAGAAGGGCTATAAAATTTGCCCTCCCCTTACCCGGGTTAGGGGTAAAATTTACTAATTAATTTTTATTGCGCTGCCTATAAAATTTCCGAAGGAAATTAGCGACCCCCGAAGGGGAGTGGTAGCCATAAAATTCCCCTACCCCTTACCCCGAAGGGGTTAGGGGTTGAGGAATTTTATAGGCAAGCGGCACCTCTACGGGGAAGGGCTTGGCTTCTTTCCCCTTCTTTCGCTTATAAAATTTCCCTTGCGCAAAACGCAGCCCCTAACCCCCCGAAGGGGGGTTAGGGGCTGCGTTTTGCGCAAGGGAAATTTTATAAGCGAACGAGGTATACGGAGAAATTTTAAGGTCGCACTTCGTGTTCGCGTAGCGAAGCCCTTAACCCTTACCTCCCTCCCCGGAGAGGGGCTATAAAATTAATAAAACTATCCCTGCCGGAGGCAACACCCCTTTGGGGTTCGGGCTTCCTGCAGCGAACACGTTGTAAATTTTATAGAAAGAAGGTTGCCTTCGGCTGCAACGAAGCGTCACTCATAAAATTTCCCCCTTTCGCTTTGCGAAATCGCTTTGCGAAATCGCTTTGCGAAATCGCTTTGCGAAATCGCTTTGCGAAATCGCTTTGCGAAATCGCTTTGCGAAATCGCTTTGCGAAATCGCTTTGCGTCGCTTTGCGAAATCGCTTTGCGAAATCGCTTTGCGAAATCGCTTTGCGAAACCCCTTCGGGGTTAGGGGTTTGGCTTTGCCAACACACAATGCGAAGTAAATTTTATAGAACCGAGTGTCTTTCGATTCTGAAGGGGAAAGAAGCGAACGGCAAAGGCCCCTTAGGGGTTTCGCTATGCGGACACCCGAAAGAACGGGGTAAGATGTTAGAAATAACTGATCAAAACGGGGGGGGGTAATGAGAGGAGCCAAATGCAAATCAAGTGTTAAAGGCAAGAGGATAAGTGAAGTATATTGTAAAACTGTATTATTTCTCAAAATACAAAAAAATAAACATTTTTATAATGTTTGTACTATAATTTTATTACTACTTACATAAGTTACTAATCCGCTATATTTGGCTAAAATTGAATGTCCTGAATCACTTACTGCTCGTGCCTCTAACCCTGTTCCAACAATTGGACGCTCTGGTCTGACTAAAGGAACAGCTTGTCTTTGCATGTTAGATCCCATTAATGCTCGGTTAGCATCATCATGTTCTAAAAATGGGATTAAAGAAGCTGCAATTGAAATCATTTGCAGAGCGGAAACGCCAATAAATTGTACTTGCGTTCGACTTATTTTTGTAAAATCTTCGGCAATGCGTACTGGAATAAACGATTTTGGCAAAAATCCAATAGATGATACAAAAATATCAGCAGCTGCTAATTTAATTTTTTCTTCTTGTTCTGCAGAAAAATAGTACATTCCTGTATTTTTTTGAACGTGTCCTTTATAAACTTTGTAAAACGGGCTTTCAATGATTCCATTACTATTTACTCTAGCATAAGTAGTCATTGAATTAACTAACCCTGTATTTTTACCTTCTGGTGTTTCAATTGGACAAATTCGTCCGTAGTGTGTTGGGTGAATGCCTCTAATAGCTAATGTTGCTGTATCTCTTGTAACACCACCAGGGCCCATAGAACTTAATCGACGTTTATGTGTTAATTCAGCTAACGGGTTAATTTGATCCATAAACTGTGATAAAGGGCTTGTTCCAAAAAATTCACGTATTGCACTATTAAATGCTTTACTATTTACTAAATTGATTAAAACATCAAAACTTTTTAAATTTTTCGAGTATGTTCTTTCTATTTGATAACTTTGAACAGACCGTAAACTTTGTGAGTGTTTGGTTAGGTCCCCAGCAATTGCTCTTACGGACAGGTTCGTTTTTTCAATTTCCCGACTATTATGCTTGCTGCGCCCCTTTTCGCAAAGCCGCTCTTTTTTTCGCTCTTTTACTACTTCCTCTAACCCCGAATGGGGTAGATTATCTTTCGAGCCATTGGCCACACCAACCGCGTGGAGCTTAGCCAATGTAGTTAAGCCGCTCTCCCCTAACCCCTTACCCCCCGTTACCTGCCCGTTGCCTGCCCTCCTCTCTTCGGTTCGCTCCGCGAAAGAGGCAAAGGGAGGCAAAGGGGGGTTAGGGGTAAAGGGGTAAGAGAGACGAGGCTTGGCTTCGCCAGACGCTGCGTGCAGGGTGTTTTGCGAAGCTTTTACCGAGGTAGGTTTGTTATGAGCTACTGTGAAAGAGCCAACGGCTCCAGTCAATCGGGGAAATAAGCTGAGAGAAGTCGATGGCAAGCCAATTAAATCATTGTAATTTGATTTATTAATTTTTTCACGAATTGTTTTTTCTAAACGAACAACACCAACTGCAATTTGAATTTGAATTAATTCCCCAGAAGTGCGAACTCGACGGTTTTTTAAATGGTCAATGTCATCAATTTTAAAAAGACCTTTTTCAACTTTAAGCAAATAATCGGTAGCATAAAGTACATCTAAACCAGTTAATGTTGTTTGACTAGGAGAAATATTTAAGTGTAATTTACGATTAAAAGCAAATCTTCCTTTTTTTCCTAAATCATAAGCTCGCGGATTCATAAACTTATTATATAGCCATTTGCGCCCTTCATTAGCTAAATTATTGTCAAAAAAGTTTTCTTGTTTGAAATTCACTTCAGATAAGTTTTTAAATTTTTTAGAGAAAGTAACTGAAGATACTTTGTTTCTTTCGTTTACACTAGAGGTTTCTTCAATTTTATTAGAGTTGTTTTTTAATAACATTGAATTTGTTTTTAAATTTGATGGTGTTATTGAATAAACTAACTTAAAAATTTCTTGCCATGCTTCAGGAGGGTTTTTTACATAATTATAAATTTGTTTTTTTGATTTTTTTATTTCATTTTCATTTTTGTTCACTAAGCCCCTCTCGTTTTTTTCCCCCGCCATTTCGCTTGCCTGCCCCTTACCCCCGTTGCCTCTTTCGCGCAGCGAACCGAAGAGAAGAGAGCAGGCAAAGGGGGTTAGGGGCTCGCTGTCGGAAGCAAGCGAAGACCGCAGGGAGCGTAGCGAAGGCAGTGAAGAAGAACAAAGTAAAGAAGCCTCTTCGGGTTTCGCTACGCGAACAGAGGGTAAAAGAGGTTGTGTTAGTAGTTGGTTTTTGCTATTTAATGAATTTAAGTTATTTGTATTAATTAAATTATTTGATAAATTACCTAATAAACGGTAAGAACTAGTAATTGTTTTAAATATTTTTTTTTCGCTTAAACCCATCGCTACTAATAACCAATAAATTGGAATTTTTGCTCCCTTTTTTGTTTGTGCCCAAATATTTTTATATTTATCTATTTCAATTCGTAACCAAGTTCCACGCATGCATATTAAATCAGCATAAAAACGTTTATAGCTATCATCTGGTTTTTGACTCCATTTTTCTTCATAATTTTCATAAAGTTTTTGTTGGTAATATATACCTGGACTTCGCAAAATTTGATTAACAATTACACGAGTCCCCCCATTTAAAATAAAATGACCTCTTTTTGTCATTAAAGGTAGATTTCCTATATAAAACCATTTAAAAACTTTTTGATTTGTGCTCATATTAATTAATTGTGCAGGCATAAATAATTTACAAGTGTAACTTTTATTTTTTATAATGGCTTCTTGTGGAGTATATTCTGGTGGTGTTAATACATAATATTGCGGATAAAATTGAAACTTTAAATCTTTATTTATATTAGTTATCGATTTTCTTTTCGAAAATTCTTCTATAATACCTTTTTCTAACAATTCAAAGAAACCTTGTCTTTGTATTGTTACAAAATCATTTAAGTTGTATCTATGAATTGGCATAAAACAAATTTATTATTTGTGATATACACATTGATCTAAATAATGTCTATATTAATTATAAATTTTAGAAATAAGATTTTTATTTCTTTATATAACATATGAGAAAAGAGTCCACCGCTTTTTTTTCTTGGTTGCGCATTTTGAAGAGCGAATGGCTATAAAATTAACTTTATCCCTTATAAACGCTCCCCCTAACCCCCCCTCTGGGGGGGTAACCCAGGGATTGCCCTAACCCCAAAGGGGCTATAAAATTTACTTCGCACTTCGTGCACCCCTACGGGGCTCGCTCCCTTTGCCTATAAAATTTCCTTTGGAAATTTTATTGCCCTCCTCTCTTCGGTTCGCTGCGCGAAAGAGGCAAAGGGCAGCGAAACCCTAACCCCCATAGGGGGTAAAGGGCTCGCTTCGGTCCCTGCCGTTGGCGTTCGCAAAGCGAAAGCCAATAACCCGTAGGGGCAAATTTTATAGCCCTTTACCCCCTGCCCCTACGGGTTTCGCTTTGCGAAGGGGGGGTTAGGGGTTAGGGCAACCCATAGGGGCAGGGGTGTTTATAAGGGTAGAACGGGGCTTCTTCACTACGTGAAAGAAGCGAAAGGGGTTGACCCCGGCAGCAGGGCTTGGCTTTGTCAACGCAGAACGAGTTAGCAAGTTATTTTGAAATTTTCTTATTTACTTTTTAAATAAATTAATGCTAGAGTATTTGATTTTTGTGTATTTATATTTAGAAATTTTTAATTTAACTTTCATAATTTTGCTAGTATTTGCTTTCGCTCTTTTTCTTTAAATATTGTCAGGAAAACGGAAACGTAGATTTGTTTTCTACAATTATTTGCTACTCTATATAACTGGTTCGAGATAAAAGTAATTCACCAGCCAAAAGACCCCCTTATTTCTTTAGTGTGTTCTGTGTCGGCTCGTTCATGCAGTGAAGCCCCGTAGGGGTAAGACAAGAAGTCAAGCCCCCTTGCTTTGACTCGCTTGAAGAGAGGAGAGCAGCTAAGACCGGTTTCGCTTTGCGAAGGGCCCGAGGGGCTGGGGGCAACACAACCCTCGAAGAGGTAAAGGGACTATAAACGCTCCCTTCGCTTCGCTCCCTTATAAAATTTACTTCGTAAATTTTATAGCCCCTTCGGGGTTAGGGCAATCCGTGGGTTACCTCCCAAAGGGAGATTAGGGGGCGTTTATAAGAGCTACAAAATATTAAAAGAAGTACAACCGCTCTTTACGGTTTTCGCTTCTTGTCGTTCTAACCTCTAACCCTTACCCCCAAAGGGTTTTGCGTAGCAAAGTTAGGCCTATAAAATTTACAAAGCCATAAAATTTACCGAAGGTAAATTTTATAAGGGTCCTCCGGGTTTCGCGTAGCGTCGTAAAATTTACGTAGCCATAAAATTTCCCTACCCCTTACCCCTCGAAGGGGGGTTAGGGGTAGGGAAATTTTATAGGCCGCGTTGACGAAGTCAAGCCTCTCTCCTCTAACCCCTACGGGGCTTTTGCCCCAAGGGGTAAGGGGTTAGAGAGAAGGGGTCGCTACTTTCCCTTACCTCCGGGTTCGGGTTGCAGGATGGGGGTTGAAATCCAACGCCTTCGCAGTTTCTGTAGTTGGTGTAACCAATAACCCGAAGGGGTTTAGTTCTGTCCGATTTCCTACCTTGCCTTCGCAGTTTCTGTAGTTGGTGTAACCAATAACCCGAAGGGGTTTAGTTCTGTCCGATTTCCTCCCTTCTCCCTCTTACCCTTTCGGAATTAGGGGGGGGGGTAATCTACAACAAGGAGTAAAAGGGGGCCTCTTGAGCTAGTGTTAAGAAAAAAGGAACGGCGTACAACAGGGTAAGGGTGTCATTATTACGGTAGTCAAATACAAATAAAAGAGCAAATATAAATATAAGCAAATATACGAATTTCTATAAAATTAATTTATAGCTTATTATAAACAAAAATAAAGTTTAATTGAGAAAAAACAAAAGTTATTAAACTATGTTTAGCGTAAATTTACTTTTTCTTTGAATAAGATAAAACAAAACCCTAATTTTCTCTTTTTCTGCCGTTCCTTAAGTGCTAAGAGAGAAGGCCGGGGTTGTTTGATAGGCAAGGGTACGTTGAAAGAGGCAACAAAAATTATTTTAGGTTTGATTACGCTAATTGGAGTAGAGGGGTAAATGAGTAATGAGTAATAAAATCTCGGTCTTAGTCGGTGAATTATTAAAGAGTAATTTGTACATAAAATTGGATTGTATAAATATCTAAAGTTAAAAATAAAAAAGTTAGAAAGTTATTTTTTTTATCATATATCTTTTAAAAAGTTATAAAAATATCTAAAACCTTATCTTTTGTTGGTTTTTCAAATAAAAAAGCAGGCACCTTTACTACTGCTGCTGCCTTCACGGCCGTTCGCTTTGCGAAAGTCCTCCCCTTATAAAATTTATAAAATTTCTCTT
>VYLG01000140.1_pt1 | contig 25087 bp, 19 predicted proteins | sample 5114351 | NCBI WGS metagenome assembly VYLG01 (sample SAMN12291798, study PRJNA351875) | freshwater metagenome | isolation source: freshwater lake | place: USA: Michigan, Kent Lake | collected 2013-08-15
CCCCAACCCCCAACCCCCACACCTCGATCAAAGTGACTCGCAAAAGCAAGGGCGCTATCGCCGCAGGACATCCAAAAACTGCCGAAGCTGGACAATTAATCTTAGAAATGGGCGGAAATGCCTTCGATGCGATAGTTGGCTCGATTTTAGCGGCTTTCGTGGTCGAATTCACCCTCGCTTCCGCGGGGGGCGGCGGTTTTTTACTAGCACATACCAAAGAAAAAGTCAATACCCTTTTTGATTTTTTTTGTCAAACTCCAAAATATAAAAAACCCTTGACAAATATCGACTTTTACCCAGTGGCGATCGATTTTGGTGGTGCTAGTCAAGATTTTCACATTGGCCGAGGTGCGATCGCTACGACTGGGGCGTTACGGGGATTGGAAACAGTGCAGAAAAAACTGGGAAAATTGCCCTTTGCCGTGGTAGCGGAACCAGCGATCGAATATGCTCGACAAGGCTACATTTTGAGCCAATATAACGGCTTTTGCCTGGGTTTACTCGCTTCGATCCTGCTCAAAGATAGAGAGGGTTTAAAAGTCTATGCCCCGCAAGGAAAACTCCTCCAAGCTGGCGATCGCTGTGTGATGGGCGATTTTGCCAACACTTTAGAAGAATTAAGCAAAAAAGGCGTAAAAGACTTTTATGAGGGAGAAATCGCCCACCAAATTGCCAAAGATATGCAGGAGGGTGGTTATCTTACCCTAGAGGATTTAAATCATTACCAAGTCCTTGAGAGAAAACCCCTAAAAAGCCAATATCGGGGTTACGAAATACTGACTAATCCGCCTCCTAGTTCTGGGGGAATTCTCCTAGCTTTTGCCCTAAAATTACTGGAAAAAGTTAATTTATCGGCTTTAGAGCATCTAGGAGCCAAACATCTGCAAATTTTAACGGAAGTGATGGCCTTAACCAATCAAGCACGCGCCCAAGGCTACGATAATTTTATCCATCAGGAGGGAATCGAAGAGCAATTCCTCTCGCCGGAATTTTTAGGCAAATATCCTAATAAATGGGGTAGTACCACCCATATTAGCGTTATCGATCGGGAAGGTAATGCGGCCAGTGCCACCTTTTCCAACGGTGAAGGATCAGCTTATACCGTGCCGGGGACGGGAATTATGCTCAATAATATGATCGGGGAAGCGGACTTAAATCCCTTTGGCTTTCACAATTGGCCCGTTGATCGTCGTTTATCCTCAATGATGTCCCCGACGATGATTTTAGAGGAAGGAAAGCCGCGATTTGTTCTCGGTTCTGGGGGTTCCAATCGCATTCGCACCGCTATTTTGCAGGTTATTAGCAATTTAATCGATTTTCGGCAATCCTTACCCGATGCGATCGCTGCTTCGCGCCTACATTGGGAAAATCAACAATTAGGAATTGAACCTTTAGAAGATCGGGAAAATATGCTCAAAAATCTGGTTTTACCCGCAAATACTCAAGTATCCCGTTGGCAAGAACAAAATATGTTTTTTGGGGGTGTGCATGGGGTGGCAGTGAATGATCGGGGGGAATTAACCGCTACGGGCGATCCGCGTCGGGATGGAGTAGGATTAGTGATTAGTAATTAGTAATCGGCCAACATAGTGGTGTGAGCTTGTTTACTTCTTATCGTTTACTGTTTACTTTCGAGATACTCATGTTGCTCTTGCGTTATGGTATTACCGTGAGTGCGGTGCTTGGGTTGATTTTCTTGGCTGAATCCTCGGTTAAGGCACAAACTCAGTCCGCTGCCGATTTATTGAAGAAACCGCAACCTACTGCCAATCCAGTTTCTCAATTACCTGGTCCCTCGGCGGCACCGGCAACCACGGAAGCGGATACCAAAGCCCCCAATTATCTTAATCCTAGTGGCAATCCCCTAATTTTTCCCACCAAACCGGATGAGGTGAATATTAGGGTAGTACAACCGATCACCTTAAATCAAGCGATCGAATTAGCTTTAAAAAATAATCAGACCTTACAGACAGCCCGGATTAATCTGGAAATCGCTCGCGCCCAATTAAAGGAACAACAGGCGGCCTTATTACCCACGGCAGAAGCGGAAACCAGTCTCACTCAAGATCAATCGGCAGCTGCCCAAAGACAGAATGAGTTAGCTCGTCAACAGGGAATCCCAGCAGTTACACCCGAAGATAGTACCAACCTTCAGGGTAGTGTTCGCATCGTCTATGGGGTTTATACAGGGGGTGAACGGGCAGCCCAGATCAAAAGGGCCGAAAAAGTGATCCGGCAACAGGAATTAGAGGTGGAACGAGTCTCGGAACAAACTCGTTTTGATGCCACCGATGCCTATTATGAATTACAGAGGGGTGATGCCCAAGTAGCGATCGCCCAAGCCTCGATCGAAGATGCTAGTCAAAGTTTACGGGATGCTCAATTATTGGAGCAAGCGGGACTAGGAACTCGATTTGCTGTCCTACAGGCGGAAGTTGACCTCGCTAACGCTAACCAAGACTTAACCCGGGCGATTTCTAACCAGCGTATTTCCCGACGGCGACTGGCACAGATATTGAGTGTTGGCCAACACATTGAGTTAACCGCTGCCGATGAGATTCGCGAGGCGGGAACTTGGGGCTTAAGTCTTGATGATAGTATTGTTCTGGCCTATAAAAATCGCGCAGAATTAGAACAACAACTCTTACAACGGGAAATTAGCGCAGAAGACCGCTCGATCGCCATTTCGGCGGTGATTCCCCAAGTGGACCTTTTGGGCGCGTATAATGTCCTCAACGATCTCAGTGATGAAGCTGGTTTTGGCGATGGTTTTAGCGTCGGTGGCCGGATTCGTTGGACTTTTTTTGATGGTGGTCGTGCTTTTGCTCGCGCTCGTCAAGCGGAAAGAAATATTGATCGCGCCGATACGGAATTCTCCCTCCGTCGCAATGAAATTCGCCTTCAGGTGGAGGAATCCTACTATAGTTTGATTTCTAACCAAGAAAACATCAAAACTTCGCAAAAAAGCATTGAATCCGCCACGGAAAGTCTGCGATTAGCCCGTTTACGCTTTCAGGCGGGTGTGGGAACCCAAACGGATGTGATCAACTCCCAACGGGATTTAACCGATGCCAGAAGCCGTTATCTACAGGCGATCGTCGATTACAATAGATCCTTGAATAGTCTCCAGCGAGCGATTAGTAATTTACCGGATAATCGTTTGTTTGAAGTGCGTTAATTGTGGGATTTATCGATAGGTGGTGTGGGGGGAGATGGAAAAATCTCCCCTATTTTAACGAGTTTGGATAATTCTAATCTGTTGTTCCCGCAATTGCTGCATGGTGGGAGTTTCCTGTAGCTCTTGCACCTGCGGACGCAGATTATTACAACGAGAGGAATTACTGCTACCGCATTCATTTTCGATCGTGTTCAGTCGGCGCTGCTCGATTTGGGGACTGGTACGAAAATTCCATTGGTGATTGTACTGATGATATTTTTGGTAAGCGCAGGACTCATACCCCGCTAAACAACGCTCACTGATGGGAAATTGGGCCACGACTAGGTTGCCGCTAACGCAAACCCAACCCAGACCCAGAAACAAACCTGATAATAAAGAATTTCTAGTGATCATCGCCAATATACCTCGGTGATCAAAAAATGTAGTCTCAGGATTGGCGGCCATGACGGTAATTGCCCGGCAGACTCTCGATCATGATTCCACCTCTTTTATTCTAGTCAATTTTTCTCGCCCCGCCCACGATAGCTGAAAACAGCCCATTGCCAGCTTAAGATCACTGGGTTAGGCGATCATAAATTGGACGGCTTTTTTTCTAGACCGCTTGCAGAACATAGAAGGTATAACCATAGAAGTTGCTGAATTTCTCAAAAAGTTTCATCTCTTCTTCAGTTTCACGAATAACCGATTGGCTACTTGGGCTGATTTCCAGCTGCTCGATTCGTTCACGGAGAGGTTCATAATAATTTAGCCACCAAACTAGACTTGGCAGCCGATGGGTAGAAAGTACCTTAAAACCAGACCTATTAGCCCGAACGATATTCTCAAACTCATTACCCATCATAGGATAGGCGTTTTGCCAATAGGCCACAGCAGGCTCTGGCAGATCATCAGTAAACCAACTCATCTCCGAGATGACGGCAATAGCGTTGTTAGAAAGAAGAGGTCGCCAGATTTTAAGGGCCTGCTCAAACCCAAGATTATAAGCAGCCCCCTCAGACCAAAGCAGATCAACTGAACCCACTGACCAATCAAGTTTAGCCATGTCACCATGAATTGGAATGATTAAATGCTCAAGACCAAGCTGTTTTGCTCGGGTTTTGAGTTCGTCGATAAAAACCGACGAGGAATCCACTGCCATGACAGGGCTTTGGTAGTATTGTGCCAGCAGTAAAGCACTAGCACCACTTCCACATCCTAGATCGGCAATTCGCCGCTTGAGGGGCAAAATAGAGAGATTGCTCAAAATTTTTAGGGAGAAGTCAGAGTCACCTGGCCCTTTACGGTCAAGTCCACGGTGTAAATCAGTTAAAGCGGCAACATACTCAGTTTGATTGTCTGTAGTCATAGGGATTTTTGCTGGCTCTAATAGCTGAAAACAGCCAATTCCGGGCTTAAGATCACTGGGTTAGGCGATCGTTCCCGTCAGAGGGGAACTAGGACTAGCATAGGACTTAATCGGCATTCTTCCCGCTAAATAGGCTAAACGTCCCGCTTTTGCCGCCATTCCCATGGCTTGCGCCATCATAGCCGGATTGGCCGCCATAGCGATCGCACTGTTAATTAATAAAGCATCGGCCCCCATTTCCATGGCCCGGGCTGCTTCTGAGGGTGTACCGATCCCGGCATCTACCACCACGGGAATTTTGGCGGATTCGATGATAATTGCGATATTTGCCTCATTTTTCAGCCCCTGTCCCGACCCGATCGGCGATCCTAGGGGCATAACCGTGGCGCAGCCAGCCTCCTCTAAACGTTTGGCCAAGAGAGGATCGGCGTTAATATAGGGCAGTACGGCAAAACCTTCTTTAACTAATTGTTCCGCCGCTTGCAAAGTTCCGATCGGATCGGGTAATAAATATTTAGGATCCGGAATAACTTCGAGTTTAATAAAGTTATTGTCTTCCTGTCCCAATAATTTGGCCATTTCTCGCCCTAAACGGGCTACCCGAATCGCTTCTTCGGCCGTTTGACAACCAGCAGTGTTGGGTAACATCCAGATTTTCGACCAATCGATCGCTTCTGCTAATCCCTCATGACCGGGAGCGTTCGTTTGTACTCGTCTAACGGCAACGGTGACAATCTGACATTCGCTGGCAGTAATACTTTCCTGCATAGTGGTCAGATTGGCATATTTGCCAGTCCCAGTCATCAAGCGGGAGTGAAAGGTTTTCCCAGCAATGGTGAGGCGATCATTCTGGGGTGATAAAAGCGGTTGACTGGGTTTATTCTCAATAATAGTTAAGGACATAGGTGAAATAGTAACGGGTGATGGTTGATTAAAGCGATCGCAACGAAAATGAGTCAAAATCGGATCGGTTTTTTGATTAATTACTAGGTCAGCAATCAAGGAAGCAGTGACAGGAGCGAGTAAAATGCCGTTACGATAGTGACCAGTGGCTAAAATCAGGTTATCACAGCTACTACGGCCTAAAATGGGCAATTCATCCGGTGTACCCGGACGGAATCCCCACCACATTTCCTCGATTTCCCAGTCAGCTAAAGGGGGATAGAGACGGGTGGCGCGCTCAAAAAGGGTTTGCAGTCCTTGGGGTGTATTACCCGTTTGCCAGGCCACTTTTTCGGATGTGGCACCGATAATTAAACGACCATTGCGACGGGGAACCAGATAGGTTTGCGGACCGAATAAAACCCTAGCTAAGGTCTGGTTAGGGGGCATTTTTACTGCGGCCATTTGACCTTTGACGGGATGGATAGGGAGGGGTAATAGTTGACTGGCCCAGGATCCCGCCGCTAAAATGTAAATTTTTGCTTCTAATTCCCCAATTGAGGTATAAATACTCTTGACTTTTCCCTGCTTTTGTTGTAAGGCGTGGACTTCTATGCCTTGGCGAATTTCTACCCCTAAATTTTCGGCCGCTTGTTGCAGGGCAGTCACTAGCTGCCGGTTGTCCACTTGTCCATCGTCGGGATACCACCAACCACCGATCACATCTTTACCTAGTCCGGGTTGGTAGAGGTGAACTGCATTGCTGTCTAACCAAATTTTATTAACTTCCTCGGTAGTAATAGGCTGATTTTGCTCGTAAACAGGAGCAAGAATACCACAGGGATAGTAGCCGCTGTTTATACCCGTTAAATCCTCGATTTTGCGGCTCCATTCTGGATATAACCAGCGCGATTGTAAACAAAGATCGAGAAACGGACCCGGGGGAATCCCTTCCGCATGGGGGGCCAACATTCCCGCAGCCGCACGACTAGCGGCCTGAGCTATATCTCGAACTAGGAGGGTAACTTTTGCCCCGCGCAATTGCAAATCGACGGCGATCGCTAATCCGATGATACCACCGCCTACGATCAAAATTTCGCTAGTTGAGTTCTTGACCCTCCCATGGCTAAAAGCGAGGGATTCTTGGTTCAACGACATGGCTTAAAAATCTAAAGGAAATGTAACCTTGATCCTAACTCGCAATTAGTCAGCCGAGAGGAGGGAGAAGTGAGGCTACTGGCATAATTTAAGATTAAGATGATTTGTAGTCAATCTTTTCTAAGCTTCCCTTTTTCTTTAGAGCATAATGACTTCCCCTGCTGTCGATCAAGTTTATCAAGGTCAATTCGGAGAGTTTACGATTACGGATAGCGATCGCCTAGGGGTGCGTCTCTACCGTCTGGGGTTAAATTTAGCGGCTTTTAGTTTCGCTGTCGCTACAATTATAGTTCTCACCCGACCGCAATTACTGCCCCTGACTAACCTTTTATACATGGGTTTTTGTCTGGGGTTAGGCATCAGTTTATTGACTATCCATATTTATTTAATTCCCCTCCATCGTCTCCTGCAAGTTTTTTGGCTAATCGGGGCGATTACTTCCCTAATTTTCAGCCTTTATTATCACCTTTCTCCCCTAGAATTTGTCTATAACCATCCGGTGAGTTTATTCGGTGTGGGCTTTATTTTTGCTAGTCTCACGGGGATTTATTTCAAAGAAGCTTTTTGTTTTAATCGTCTAGAAACCAAGTTTTTAACCCCTCTAGTTCCCACCCTTTTACTCGGTCATCTTTTGGGGATATTGCCCTTAAATTGGGAAAAGGGGCTATTAATTCTCTGGGCGACTTTATTCGTTATCTTTGCTCTGAGAAAGTTAAGCCAACCTCTCCCCAACGATATCGGTGATAAATCGGTCTTTGAACATCTTAATCATTGATGAACTCTCCAGAGATTAATCGGAAAATATTCGGGGAATTAAGAGTGATCAGTAAACAGTAATCAGTAATCAGTGAAAAGACAGTAGGAAACTTCTATTTAATACTGTCATACTAAATCTGGTTATTAAAGACTGATTATTCATTCTCCCTATTGCCTTCTGCCTTTTGCCTGTCCTGATATGTAGCCTATACTCAGCGGATTTAGTATCACTTAAAACTCAAATCTGATAACTGATAACTGATAACTGATAACTGATAACTGATAACTGATAACTGATAACTGATAACTGTTACTTATTTGGGGGCCTCGATGGTAGGGGGATTAGTAGTATTGGGAGTCTTGCTAGTGAACATTTGTATTAGACTAAAACCGACAAAAGCGAGTAAGGCTATGCCACCAATAGTAGTAACAATTTTACCCACGAGATTTTCTGTGCGGGGTTCTTCGGGGGCATCCTCGTTGGGATCCTCCGAATGGGCAAAACGATTGTAGAGGAAATCGAGGGCTTCATTGCGGAGTTCGTAGTAACGGGGATCTTCGGTGATTTGGGAACGAACCCGGGGACGAGCAAAAGGCATCTTTAACACCTCACCGATTTTAGCGCTCGGGCCGTTGGTCATCATCACCAAGCGATCGCACAAGAACAAAGCCTCATCGATATCGTGGGTAATCATCAACACGGTTAACTGGTGTTCTTGCCAGATTTTCAGCAATTCTTCCTGTAATTCCTCTTTGGTGATCGCATCTAAGGCCCCAAAGGGTTCATCGAGGATGAGGACTTGGGGACGAATGGCCAGGGCGCGGGCGATCGCAACCCGTTGTTTCATGCCTCCCGATAACTGGGGGGGTTTTTTCTGGGCTGCTTCTGTCAATCCCACTAAGGATAGATTTTCTTCGACGATCTTCACCTTCTCAGCCTGAGTTTTTTGGGGATAAACCGAATTAACCCCGATATAAACGTTCTCAAAGGCAGTTTTCCAGGGCAAAAGCGAATAATTTTGGAATACCATCATCCGGTCTGGCCCCGGTTCCTTAACCTCTTTATCCTGTAGCAGCACTTGCCCACGACTAGGAGAAGAAAACCCCGCCACCATATTTAAAAGGGTCGATTTACCGCAGCCGGAGTGACCGATAATGCAGACAAATTCCCCCTCATTGACTTGCAGCTCCACACCGTCTAAAACAGTGTAAACCCCTTCGGGGGAGGGGTATTCTTTGGCAACATTACTAACTAATAAAAAAGGCTGGGTAGTGGTGCTGGAATTCACGGTCTTATCGGTAAAAGTTTGCATAATTCGTCCTAGATTTATTCTAAGGTGGGCTTTGCCCACCACAACCATTAATTAGCGACAGGATCATCGAGGAGAACTTCCGAGACGCGATAATCGCGACGGATTGAGAAACGTTCCAGATAGCCGATCGGATCGTCGGGATTGAAAATAAGATGATCAAAGAGGGCGAAACTGTGGCGATCGGGTTCCAAATCGGGAAGGCCCAGAGACCGGCAAGCTTCGCCAAACAGATCGGGACGACGGACGCGTTCAATCACTTCTACCCAGTTGCGGGGGAAAGGAGCGTAACCCCAACGGGCAAGCTGAGTTAGGGTCCATAACGCCTCACTCCGGCCCGGACAGTTAGCTTGATCGACGTAAAACTGGTTAAATCGGAATAGGGCCTCGGGGGCAGTTCCTAAACCGCGATCGTAACCATCGAGGAAACCGGGGCGGATAATTGCCCTATCCACGCCCACATACTGGGGCTGACTGAGAATATTAACGATATCTTCTCGATTACGCTGATCATCGCAGTATTCACAGGCTTTAATTAAAGCTTTGACCATGGCGATATGGGTTTCGGGATGTTTCGCCGCCCAAGTTTCCTTGACCCCGAGGACTTTTTCCTGGTGTCCGGGCCAAATATCAAGATCGGTGGCGATAACGTAGCCTAATTTTTCCTGAACGGCGTAGGAGTTCCAGGGTTCCCCCACACAATAACCGTCGATCTTACCTGCTTTTAGCAGGGAAACCATCTGAGGCGGCGGAATTACGGTTAAATTCACATCACTATCGGGATCGATGTCGCCACTAGCTAACCAGTAGCGTAACAGCAGATTGTGCATGGAGGCGGGGTGAACCATGCCGAAAGTGGCGATTTGGTCGGGACTTTGCAGGATGGCATCCTTTAAGTCGCCCAGTTTTTCTACCCCCAATTCCCTGTATTTATTGCTGAGGGTGATGGCGTTACCGTTGCGACTGAGTACCAAAGCGCTAATCACGGGGACAGAGGGCTTATTGCCGGCCCCAATGGTCATGCTGAGGGGCATTCCCGCCACCATCTGGGCCGCATCGAGACGACCGGTAGCTACCCCTTGGGCGATCGCTTTCCAGTTGGGTTCCCTTTGCAGGACAACACCCTCTAATCCTTCCTCGGCGAAGAAACCTTTCTCTTGGGCGATAATAATCGGGGCGCAATCGGTGAGGGGGATAAAACCGATGGTGGGATTGGTTTTCAGTCCAGGAGCCTTGGCTATAACCGTCACCGGCCCGGTTGGTCGACCGACTTTCTTCGATCGCTTCTGTTGGTTGAGGAAATAAACGATCTCGTTACGGAGGGAGTAGTAACTGGGGTGATTAACCACTTCCAAACGATGCCGGGGCCTGGGAATGGGAACATCGAGAATCTGACCGATATGGGCCTCTGGTCCGGTGGTTAACATCACCACTCGATCGGATAGTAATAGGGCCTCATCCACATCGTGCGTGACCATGATACAGGTAACGTGGCTTTCCTCGACGATTTCCATCAAACGTTCCTGTAAATTGCCTCTGGTTAACGCATCCAGCGCCCCAAAGGGTTCATCGAGTAGCAGAACTTTTGGCCGTAGGGCTAAAGCGCGGGCGATCGCTACCCGTTGTTTCATGCCTCCCGATAATTCTCCCGGTCGTTTGTTGGCCGCATGGCGCAGGTGTACCATATCGATACTATGTTCGATGACACTTTTGCGTTCAGCGGCCGGCAGATGACGCAGCACACGGTTAACTCCTAGGGCGATATTTTCCCGGACGGTTAACCAAGGCAGCAGAGAATAATTCTGGAAGACCACCATGCGATCGGGACCGGGGTCTTTAATTTCTCTTCCCTCTAAAATCACCCCCCCCACCGTGGGGCGATCGAGTCCGGCGACCATATTTAAGAGGGTGGATTTCCCACAACCGGAGTGACCGATTAAAGAGATAAATTCCCCTTTAGTAACGCTGAGATCGATATTTTTTAGGGCGATATATTGACGGCCATCGGGGAGAGGGAAAACCTTATCAATGTGATCGACTTCAATAAATGCAGACATTTTCAGTTATCAGTTATCAGTTATCAGTTATCAGTTATCAGATGTGAGTTTTTAGTTTACTGTTTACTTAAAAAGCTCCCCACACCCCACACCCCACACCCCACACCCTGCCCCCACCGAAAAACTTTTTGCCGCAAACCCTATTTATTTTCTTCGGGTACAACTAATTTAGCGATGTAGGCCATGAGGCGATCGAGTAAGAAACCAACAATACCCACATAAATCAGGGCGAGGATAATTTCACTGATCATGGAACTATTCCACGCATCCCAGATAAAGAAGCCAATTCCCACGCCACCGATCAGCATTTCCGCCGCTACAATTGCCAACCAAGATAAACCGATACCGATTCTTAATCCCGTGAAAACGTAGGGAACGGTGGCGGGAAAAAGAATATTGAAAAAGTATTCAACTTTGGATAATTTCAGCACTCTAGAGACGTTTTTATAGTCTTGGGGAACCTGTTGTACTCCCACGGCTGTATTAATAATAATTGGCCAAATTGCCGTAATAAAAATTACAAATATGGCACTAGGTTCGTTATTGCGAAAAGCCGCTAGGGAGATGGGTAGCCAAGCTAGGGGGGGAACGGTACGCAGGATTTGAAAAATCGGATCGATCGCATCATAAATTAGGGCGTTGCTACCGATTAAAATACCCGCAGCGATGCCAACAATAGCGGCAAGGGTAAAACCGACGGCCACCCGTTGTAAACTGGCGAAAATTTGCCAGAATAACCCCACATCCGTGCCACCATTATTGAAGAAGGGATTAATAATTAATTCCCAGGTATCGCTAACCACTTTGGTGGGACTAGGGAGGGGAGCATCGGGACTAAAACAGAGAATTTGCCAGATGGCAAGGAAAATTAATAAAGCAATCGCCGAAGTTGCTAGTTTGGGTAATTTTTTTTGCAGGTCTTTTACCCATTTCGGACCTTGAGAACGACGAGAAATAGAAACAGCCATAATCAGTTATCAGTTATCAGTTATCAGTTATCAGTGGTTGAGTTATCAGTGGTTCAGTGATCAGCATTGCTCTTGGCTTGATCCGCAAGAATTTTAGTTATCAGTTATTAATTAACAGTTGTCAGAAAATCATCTTTAACTGATTACTGATTACTGATTAATGCTCACTGATTTAAATCTTTTTGATCTTGAGGGAATCGAGGTAGGCTTGGGGATTTTCGGGATCAAATTTCACACCATCGAAGAATGTTTCCACGCCGCGGGAGGTAGAAGTAGGAATTTGATCGGCCGGAACATTGAGGGCTGTGGCGGCTTCTCTCCAGATATCTTCCCGGTTAACTTTATCAACTAAAGCTTTGATGTCCGTATCGGCGGGAATATAGCCCCAACGGATGTCTTCAGTCACAAACCAAGTATCATGACTCTTGTAGGGATAGGAAGCGTTATCGCGCCAGAATTTCATGGCTAAGGGGCTATTTTCGATTTTGCGACCATCACCGAAATCGATATTACCTTGCATTCTTCCCAAGATATCGGCGGGGTCAATTTTCAGCCATTCCCGTCCTGCAATGATCTCGCACATTTCCTTAACATTAGCGGGATCATTGCACCATTGTTGCGCTTCCAGAACAGCCATGGTTAAAGCTTTTGCCGCTTTGGGATTTTTGTCCACCCAATCGGCGCGTAAAGCGAAGGCTTTTTCGGGATGGTCTTTCCAGAATTCTCCAGTGATCAGGGCAGTGTACCCGAGGCTTTTGGAGACGATTTGGGCGTTCCACGGTTCGCCGACACAGAACGCGTCCATGGTGCCGACTTTCATATTGGCCACCATCTGCGGCGGGGGAACGACGATGAGGGAGATGTCATTATTGGGATCGATGCCGCCCGCAGATAGCCAGTAACGCATGAACAGGTCGTGGTTCCCCCCTGGAAAGGTGACGGCAGCCTTCATTTCTTTGCCGGCAGATTTCGCTTTGGTGAGGGTTTCTTTGAGTTTAGAACTGTCGAGGTCGAGTTTTAAATCCGCGTGGGATTTGGAGATCGATATCGCCTGACCGTTGGTATTCAAACGCGCCAGGATATACATCGGTACGGGCTGTTTGGTGATTTTGCCCAAGGTCATTAGGTAGGGCATGGGGGATAAAATATGCGCCCCATCGATACCGTTACCCGCCGAACCTAATTCTAGGTTATCCCGGGTGGCAGCCCAAGAGGCTTGTTTCATCACTTGCACATCGGGCATCCCGTGTTTAGCGAATAAACCTTTTTCTTTGGCGATAATTAAGGGGGCAGCGTCGGTGAGGGCAATAAAACCTAGTTTAGCGGTGGTGACTTCGGGAGTTTCTCCACCCGCAACGGGGGAAGCGGCAGGACTACCGGCGGGGGAGGGACTGGTGGCGGTATTATTGGGAGTGGTGCAACCGTGGAGAATTGCCGTTCCTACGGCAGTTGCCCCGGCAGCAAAGATAAATCTACGTCTAGAAAGTTTACTCATGGTCCAATAAATCGTGATTAGAAACTAAACAAAGGTGATGAAACGGTGAAAAATTCTCATGACTTCCCCTAACTGACCGCGGTGATAACCGAGAAAATTTCTTTAAAGTAACTGTTGATTGAGTAAGGATGCTGTAACTATTTTTATCTCTTGATCGCTTTTGCTTGTCCATCTACAGAGATTTAGCAATAGTTTTTGTCTAAGAGATTTTTTCTAGAAGCATAACAGTTTTGAGGAGTCGATAGATAGGGGCGGTTTTTAGTCATCTGGGCTAGAAAGATCAGTTTATTTCAGGGTTATTACCGAAGTAATTAACTTAAATTTACAGTCTTCAACGGGAAAGATAGTATAGATTGTTACAAAATATTGTCAGCCATGTAATAACAGCATAAAAATTTGTCGGAAACGCATGGTGGGGCGATGGGGGTTTTTTAGCTATTTTGACTCAGTTATCAGATTTGAGTTTGCCGTTCACTGATTACCGGTTAATGTTTACCGATGACTGAAAAATCGCCGCAAGTATTAGCGACGCGACCAGCTTGAGACAATCTCTGTTATGCTTTGGAACTTGCCAAGGGCAAAAGCATATTATTATCGATCGATGTTTCCCCTTGATTAGATGCTTAGGGATATTGTCAATAGTGGGAGTTAGTCATCTGTGCCTATTTGATCGTTTGTCTTGATCACGATACTTTTAATCCTTCTGTCGCACCTATCCCAGACTCTTATCAAAAACTGGCTCTCCGGGATTCAGGAAAGGTCCGAAAAAATCTCTTAAATAACCTTCAATTATTCTACAGCGTTTTATCTGTTTTCATTTCATTTTAAGATGGCTCAAAGTTTCCCCGTTCCTCACTATCTTTCGGGTTTACTAGGCTTTTAGAACGGTTTTATGACTTTGATTGTTTACGATATTTGCTCTGTCTTTGGGATGACTTTTGCTGGTCTTCTGCCGAGATTGACACAAGAGAGGTAAAATCGACTCTGTGGGGATGCTTTAACCGGCATCTCTGTTTTTTGACAGGGGAAGATTTAACTGCCCCGACAATCGATCGAGTGTTAAACCTAAGCCGCTAAACTGAAAATAGCTGCTTACCTTTGGCTCTCATTTCTCAGATTGTAAAATAATGCAAATTTATCTTGACTATAGCGCCACTACCCCCACTCATCCCCAAGTAATCGATCGGGTTGCCACTATTCTCCAGCATCATTGGGGCAATCCCTCCAGTTTACACACTTGGGGACAGGATACGGCGACAGTCATCGAAATGGCCAGAGAACAGGTGGCAGGGTTAATTAATGCCAATCCGGACCAGATTATCTTCACTTCTGGCGGCACAGAAGCCGATAATTTAGCGATTATCGGGGTTGCTCAACAGTATAACCGCCCCCGTCATATTATTATTTCTAGTGTGGAACATTCGGCGATCGCTGAACCCTGTAAACAATTAGAGCAGCAAGGTTGGCAAATTACTCGTCTTCCCGTCAATCGTCAAGGTAGGGTCGATCCTTTAGACCTAAAAGCCGCAATTCAAAGCGATACGGTCTTAATTTCCATTATTTACGGACAAAGCGAGGTGGGAACCCTACAACCGATTGAAGAATTGGGCAGCATTGCCACAGAGAGGGGAGTGCTTTTTCACACCGACGCGGTGCAGGTGGCGGCAAGATGCGCCATTGATGTGCGGAAACTGCCGGTGGATTTATTATCTCTTTCTAGCCATAAAATTTATGGAATGCAAGGATCGGGAGCTTTATACATCAGAGCCGGTGTCGATATTTTACCATTACTGCGGGGCGGTGGCCAGGAAAAAGGTCTGCGATCGGGAACCCAAGCCGTACCAGCGATCGCATCTTTCGGTTTAGCGGCCGAATTAGCCCAAAAAGATTTAATTAGCGAAAAAATGCGTTTAATGGCCTTGCGAGATCGATTATTTGACCTCTTAGCTGATTATCCTTATCTGCTGCCCACGGGAGACCGATTCTATCGTTTACCCCACCACGTCAGCTTTATTGTCCGTCCAGACGATGACAGTCACATCACGGGAAAACAGCTAGTTCGTCAGCTTAATTTAGCAGGAATCGGCATTAGTTCTGGATCCGCCTGTCATAGTGGCCAACTTTCCCCCAGTCCAATTTTAAAAGCTATGGGCTACAGCGATCGAGAAGCATTAGCGGGAATTCGTTTAACCCTAGGAAGGGACACCAGCGCAGCCGATATCGATTGGACGGCTCTAGTATTAAAACAAGTGATCGATCGCTGTTTATCTGCTTTAATTGTGAGCAAGAGTTAGTTTATCCCTCAAATTGTCCTTCGATCAAGATAATTTCGCCAAAATCGGGAATCCATGCCACCCAACGTCCCTGATCCTGTTCACAGAGCAGTAGCGCTTCATCAAAGCTGTAGGGAGAGGGAAGCATTCTTAGTTGTACCCATGTATTTGCTTGGGGGCAAGTAACAACGGCAGTAGTGCGGGATTGTAGTAAGGACATACACAGATCACCCTGATAATTCTGTATCTAAATTTACAAACAAACCGATGACTGTGGGTAACTTTGTTTGAAATCTTTACATCTTTACCAGAGTTCTTGCATAATTAATTTTTGAGAGGGCAAAAATGAGAAAAATAAGCATAAAATTGCATAAAATAACTAAATAGAGCATTTAATTGATTAATGCTCATTCTTAATTCTCCTGACGACTGACTACTGGCTCCTTACTCCTCACCTAAAGGAAGATTTTTGATTTTTGCAAGAGGTCTATTTATTCGGCCAATCCTAGTTATGATCGTTACTGGTAAATGATAGTTAATAACCGGTAATGGTAAGTTCTTTCCCTCGCACCTATAAAATCGCCGTCATCGGTGACGTTCACGACCAATGGGAAATAGAAGATAATTTAGCACTAGAAGCTTTACAAGTCGATTTAGCCCTATTTGTCGGCGATTTTGGCAATGAATCCCTAGAAATTGTCGGTCGGATTGCTAGTTTGTCCTTACCAAAAGCCGTTATTCTCGGTAATCATGACGCTTGGTATAGCGCCACCCCCTGGGGACGAAAACAATGTCCCTACGATCGCGATCAAGAAGATCGTGTCACCGCCCAGTTAGAATTATTAGGGGTTGCTCATGTGGGTTACTCAAAACTAGACCTACCCGGTTTACAGCTTTCGATTGTTGGGGGTCGTCCCTTTACTTGGGGGGGTTCCGAGTGGAAAAATGGAGAATTTTTGCAAGAACGCTATAATATCAGCAATTTTGCCGAATCTACCGCCAAAATTATCGCTAATATTCAAGATACTGCCTATAATAACCTGATTTTTTTAGGTCACAATGGTCCGGCCGGACTGGGAAAGGAAGCGGAAGCTATCTGTGGTCGCGATTGGCAACCTTTGGGAGGGGACCACGGGGACCCAGATTTAGCAGCGGCCATCGCACAAGCACAGCTATTAGGAAAACAGGTTCCTCTCGTCAGTTTCGGTCATATGCACCACCGTCTCCGTCATACTACTTCCCGTTTACGCAATCCAGTGGTCACTTCCGAAATGGGAACCGTTTACTTGAATGCTGCTAGTGTCCCTCGCATTCTCCACTCCGATACGGGTAAATCTCGCAATTTTTCCCTAGTCACTCTTGAAGAAGGTCTAGTCACAGAAGCATCTTTAATCTGGTTGAACGATAATTTCGAGATTATCAGTAATAGAAAACTTTATCACTCCGGGTCATCAATCGATCGCCTATCTCCCCAATCTTGTTATTCTTAATTTACATCTCCCCACACCCCACACCCCACACCCCACTTCCTATAGATAGTTAGGGTCTGCTGAATAATGGTAAAACCCTTTTAAAATAAAGCTTTTGACCTGTTAAAGTCCGATGTTCATGCTGCGAAAATAGGATTGGGACTTTCAAAAACCTTGCATTTACCACCACCGAAAAACTTTTTCAGCAGACCCTAGTTAATTTTTTGAGCGATTAGAGGTAAAGCAAGAGCGATAGCAACACTAACAATCATACCGATAAAAGCTTTCAAGGCATCCCCTAAAACCAGTTTACCCGTGGCGGCTAAATTAGGGTTTTCTCTGGTTAAAGTCAGAGAAATTTCTCGACCTCCTAATAAACCTAAAAATACCCAAGTGGTACTCATGGGAATATGATTATAGCCAACGAAAAACAGTAAAATTAGACCATAAATTAAGTTAATAATTGTTGCAGAACGCAGATCATGGGCGTTAGTTTTGCTAGTGACAATTTTCTCGATTTGACCACCATGATTAATAAAAATGATGGTTTGCAGGAGTAGCATAACTGTTAGAGATAAAACTAACCATGTTGCCGCTAACTTTCTGGGAAGATAGGCGAAAATATTAGCAAAATCTTGCATTAACCATTGACTCCAGAGAAACCCAGTAGATAACCACTGTAAAACCACCCAGATTTTTTGAGGTTCTTTATTAACTGTTTCTAGGAAAAAGTTTTCTAATCGATAAATAATTCGATAGATTACTAACCCCACTATAACAGCAATAGCATAACCCCAAGCGGATTTAACTAACATTTCATCTAGAGATTGGGGAGCAAAAACTGTTAAAACCAAAAAGGTTGTACTCACAGGTATTCCCCAAGTGGTGAGAATTAAAATTGCTAGGGGAGGAACGATATAAATCCAAGTAAAATTTTCTGGGAAGGGAATCATTTCTAGTCGATTATAGGCCACATCTCCCTGATTAATGTACCAACCAGCGATAAAAATCGAGGCTAAGATTATACTGGTGTACAGCCATAAAATCCACCAGGGACGTTCTTCATTGGCACTTAAAAAAGTCCCTAAAGTTTGCAGGGAATCGTTGGCAACAATCGCATAAGCTGATAGAATAAAGCCAGCAATCATCAAAAAATTACTCATAGACAAGTGAAAAAAATAAAACTTAAAGTAATACAAATCCTGTTCAAACAGTAGAGAAAAGCGCCGAGGTAGGAGAGCGGGAAGTGGGGAAATTTCAACTAAAACCCTCTTAATTTTGCTTTAAAAAATCCCTCGCTAGATAGAAAGCAGCTAAACTACCGGAGACGGTAATTTCCTGCGGATTAATTTCCTGTAAAGGTCGAATAATAACTTCAATTTCCTCGGTAATATCTAACTTTTGTTGACCTGTGGGAGTAGCATTAAGAGCCAAAAAAATATGAATTCTGTTAGTATCTTTAACGGGATTATCGTACAAAACAGCCAGAGGTATTAGAGAATCACTTTGATAACCGGTTTCCTCCTCGAATTCCCGACGCGCTGCCGCAGTAATATTATCTTCACCCGCATCTACTGCCCCGGCGGGAAATTCCAATAAAATTTCCTTAACTCCGTGACGATATTGACGGACAAAAACCAATTGATTATCCCCAGTAACTGGAACAACTAAAACAATTTCAGGACGAATATTAACGAAATAATCATCGATAACTTGTCCAGAGGATAACCTCACCGCGTCTTGACGGACTTGACACCAACGATTCTGAAAAACTAGCTCGGATTTAATAATTTGCCATTTTTTTAAATTAGTCATCGACAATCCTGTTATAATTGCAGTGAAATTACTAAACTTTTTCTCAGATAATTATAGCTATCTAGGGACTATTCCTGATAAAATTTAATTTTATACTCCCATCTCCCATGTCGTTAATTCAATGGTATCCCGGTCATATTGCCAAAGCGGAAAGAAAACTCAAGGAACATCTTAAACTCGTGGATGTGGTCTTAGAAGTGCGCGATGCTCGCATTCCCTTAGCTTCCCATCATCCGCAGGTGGACGATTGGATTGGCAATAAACCGCGCTTGTTAATCTTAAATCGTCTCGATATGATTCCCGAATCTGCCCATCAACAATGGGTAACATGGTTTAAAAGTCAAGGAAAAACCGTCTATTTTACTAACGCTAAACAGGGAGAAAGAGTTAAAGCAATTATCAAAGCGGCGGAAAAAATTGGCGATGAAATTAACCAAAAACGCCAACTAAGAGGAATGTTACCGCGTCCAGTGCGCGCCGTGGTGATCGGGTTTCCCAATGTGGGCAAATCTGCCCTGATTAACCGTTTATTAGGGCGAAAAGTCGTCGCCAGCGCCCGCAGGGCCGGAGTAACGCGACAATTACAATGGGTACGAATTTCCGACACCTTAGAACTATTAGACGCGCCGGGGGTGATTCCTTCCCGTTTAGATAATCAAAGGGATGCGGTGAAATTAGCTATCTGTGAGGATATTGGCGATGCTGGTTATGATAACCAAAGGATAGCGGCGGCTTTTGTCGATTTATTAATAGAATTACACTATGAAGGACTTTTACAATCTCGTTACGGGTTGAATACTCTAGACATGACCGGGGAAGATTTTATCGAAAAATTGGCCAATCTCAAATATCAAGAAGATAAAGAAAGGGCAGCCATGCAGTTACTCAATGATTTTCGTAAGGGAATAATCGGGGCTATCCCGTTAGAATTGCCCCCTTCCTCTTGAAATCGCCTGTTTTTAACTCAATAGTTAATTCCCGAATTTGTCAAAATTACCGCCTTTTAGTCCACTGAGCTGCCGATAAGATTAAAGAAATCGGTAAAGTTGCTAGGATCGATCAAACCCTGAAGGAAGATAGGGAATAAACGACAGAGACAAAAAAGACTATGGGCAAACCGACTGGCTTTATCGAATTCCTGCGTGAACTTCCTTCCGAACTTACCCCTCTCGATCGCCTTCATAATTGGGATGAGTTTCATCTTCCCATGCCTGAGGATAAACTCCGCAATCAGGCCGCCCGTTGTATGGATTGTGGTACACCATTTTGTCACACCGGAACGCTCATTAGTGGCATGGCCAGTGGTTGCCCGATTAATAACCTGATTCCCGAATGGAATGATTTAATCTATCGAGGATTGTGGCGAGAAGCCCTCGATCGCCTTCATAAAACCAATAATTTCCCCGAATTTACCGGTAGAGTCTGCCCCGCTCCCTGTGAGGGTTCCTGTGTTCTCGGTATTCATAATCCCCCCGTTACGATCAAAAATATTGAATGTTCAATTATCGACAAAGGTTGGGAATCCGGTTGGATTACTGCCAATCCCCCCGCAATCCGTACCGGCAAAAAAGTGGCCGTAATTGGTTCAGGACCTGCGGGATTGGCGGCTGCCGACCAGTTAAATAAAGCTGGTCACTGGGTGACAGTTTACGAACGGGCCGATCGCCCCGGTGGCTTGTTGATGTACGGTATCCCCAACATGAAGTTAGATAAGGAAGAAGTGGTTCTGCGTCGTCTCCAGATACTCGCACAGGAAGGGGTAAAAATGGTCTGTAGCACGGAAGTGGGCAAGGATATCAGCGCCCAAGACCTATTAAACGAATACGATGCCGTGGTTATCTGTACTGGGGCCACCAAACCCCGGGATTTAAACATCGAAGGTCGCCAATTAAAGGGCATTCACTTCGCCATGGAGTTTCTCACCGCTAATACAAAGGCACTATTAGACGGACAGCCCGGGGAGGATTTTATCTCGGCCGCAGGTAAAGACGTAGTAATTATCGGCGGTGGCGACACGGGGACCGACTGTGTGGGGACTTCCCTGCGTCATAACTGCCGTAGCGTCACCCAATTAGAGATCATGCCGCAACCGCCCCGAGAACGGGCCGCCGATAATCCCTGGCCCGAATGGCCGAAAATCTACCGTCTGGACTATGGACAAGAGGAAGCGGCCGCGCGTTTTGGCGATGACCCCCGGGTTTATACCACCACAGCGACTAAATTCGAGGGGGATAGCGAGGGCAACGTCACAGGGATTCACACGGTACAGGTGGAATGGCAACGCAACGAAAAAGGGCAGTTTATCCCCCAACCGGTAGCAGGAACAGAAAAAGTCATCCCGACGCAATTGGTTCTATTAGCCATGGGATTTTTGGGACCAGAACAGCCTTTACTCGATGATTTAGGCTTAGAAAAGGATGCCCGCAGCAATATCAAGGCCGAACACGGTCAATTTGCCACTAGCTTACCGAAAGTCTTTGCAGCAGGGGATTGTCGTCGTGGTCAAAGTTTGGTGGTTTGGGCGATTAATGAAGGTCGCGGGGCCGCCCGGGAATGCGATCGCTTTTTGATGGGGGCGACGGACTTACCTTAAACCAGTAGTTACTGTTTTCCCCTTGTTATAGTCATGTCCAAAAAGAGGCCTCAGCCATAGCCATCAAAACCCAACCGCCGGTCAAACCCTCTCAATCTGAACAGGAGGAGCGAGGAAACAATTGTCCCTATTGCCTATCTAGACAATCGCTCCCTGTTTAAACCGTTGCCACCGATGAATCAAGCACCAACTGTTCATTGGTGGGTAACTCCAGACAATAACCCGCACCGTAAACGGTTTTAATATAGCGAGGATGACGGGGATCGGGTTCTAGTTTCGTTCTCAGATGGCGAATATGAACGCGAATAGTCTCGATATCATCATCGGGATCGTATCCCCAGACCTCCTTGAGAATATCACTAGGGGAAACGGTTTGACCGTGACGTTGGAGAAGACAGTGGAGTAACTCGAATTCTAGATGGGTTAACTTGACCACACTGTCAAACCAGACCGCCTCAAAACGTTCGGGAACAAGGGTTAAAGGTCCAAAACTGAGGATTTCTGAGTGTTTAGCGGCTTGGGGAATGCGATCGGTGCGTCTAAGCAGGGCGCGCACCCTAGCTAACATTTCCTCCACCTCGAAAGGTTTGGTCAGGTAATCATCAGCACCCGCATTAAAACCTTCCACTTTATCTTGGGTTTGTCCTAAGGCTGTGAGCATCAAAATCGGGATGTCGGACGTGCGTTCATCTCGTCGCAAACGCTGACAGACGGTAAAACCATCGACTTTGGGCAGCATTAAATCCAGCATGATTAAATCGGGTTGTAACTGGACGGCCAAGGCCTGGCCTTTAATCCCGTCCTCTGCCGGATTAACGTCATAACCCGCCATCTCCAAGTTGATGGAGACTAATTCCGCGATTGCAGGATCATCATCGATTACAAGTATTCGGGGCATTACCAGAGTGTTATGACTAAGGGTTTGGGTAGGGGGTTGCTAAATGTGTTCTTACTGACATCGCGACTAGAGCTTTGTCTCTCAAGGGCTTGAGTTTAGCACAACATAAAGAATCCTGTACTGATTATAAGCATGATTGCTAAATTCGGTTTTAATTTGTGAAATTTTGCTGATATGAGTCTCCTGAATGTTAAGAATTTCTAAGAAGTGTGAACAGTCTTGGTCGAGAATTGATATTGGCGCTAGATTACACCCTCTCTCTCACCAAGATCAACTAGGGAGCCGTTTTTCACTAATCTTTACAATTGCGCCATCTCGATCGATACCGGTTTTAACCGGACTGAAAGTCCTTCTAGAGCTAAATTTCTCCCCTAAGCTCCCCCGGCGGCACTGTAAAAATTCTTAATAAAATTACCGATCAATTCAGTTTAATCTACCAAAATAGGCGGTTTTAGTAAGCATCTGTAACCAACCCGATCCATTCTACTCATCCCAACAGGTGATCATAATATGAGCGTTAATTTATCAACTCAACTGCGAGAAGGCACGAAAAAATCCCACACAATGGCAGAAAACGTCGGTTTTGTCAAGTGTTTTCTCAAAGGTGTGGTAGAAAAAACTTCCTATCGCAAACTGGTGGCTAACCTCTACTTCGTCTATTCGGCCATGGAGGAGGAGATGGAAAAACTTCGTAGTCATGCCGTGGTTTCTAAAATCTGTTTTCCTGAACTCAATCGCAAAAATGCGCTGGAACAGGATTTATATTTTTATTACGGTCCCAATTGGCGCAACGAGATCGCTTTATCTCCCGCAGGTCAGGCCTACGTTGACCGGATTCGGGAAATCGCCACAACAGAACCCGAATTATTAGTCGCTCATTCCTATACCCGTTATCTCGGCGATCTGTCCGGGGGGCAAATCTTGAAAAAAATCGCCGAAAAAGCGATGAATCTGGAAACTGGTGGCACGGCTTTCTATGATTTTAAAGATATTCCCGACGAAAAAGCCTATAAAAACCACTATCGTCAAACCCTCGACGATTTACCCGTGGAGCAAGCCATGGCTGATCGCATTGTCGCCGAAGCTAACGCCGCTTTTGGCATGAACATGAAAATGTTCCAAGAGTTGGAAGGTAATCTGATCAAAGCGATCGGAATTATGCTCTTTAATACTCTCACCCGTCGTCGCAGCACCGGCAGCACCGAAACTGGATTGGCTACCGCCGAATAGTAGTCAAGAAAACCTAAAAAAAACGGAAATTCTAGAATTGGGGTAATGGTTAGCCATGATTATTATCTTATATTTGAGAGTTATCCGTTATATTTTTGCTTTTTTGATTTATTCTCCCCTCTCCCCACACCGGCCAATTGACTTTTTCAGTAAACCCTATTTAGCCTGATATATGGAAAGTTTCTGTACAATCCATAGTTAGCCAGAATTCCATAGATGTTATGCTGACCAGTATTTGGCTGTGGTTGATCGCACTTACCCTGTTGCTAATCAGCTTCACCCCTGGAGCATGGTACAAGCTGTGGTTCTTTGAGATTTTGGGGGCAGGCTATCTTTGGTTTGCGGCCTTGACTTTGATCTTGCTGTTGGCTTTGTTTTTACCCAGGTTCCGCCCTCGACGCTGGAAATTGATGATCACGTTAGCTGTAGGGCTGGGGTTTTATGCCAGCACAATTGGTACCTGGTATGTGCCGAGGTGGCGAGATGCTAGAACTGGTGGTCTCCCATTGACTGTAATGACCTACAACGTCAACTACCAACTATGGGAGACCAGTGCCGTGACTAACTTGGTTCGGGCAAATCCCGTAGATATATTCGGGTTAGTTGAACCGTTCAAGGAGCAGGCAGCAGAGTTACTAGACAATGTGCAGGAGCTTTATCCTTACTATTACCGCGCAACGGGAGGCGGACTGAGTTTATTTAGCCGCTATCCCATTACAGAGGCAACGACTGATAACTTGGGAACCCGCCACCATAGCCTATTCGCAAGCGTTAATGTGAAAGGATACCCCATTCGGGTCGTTGTTGCCCATCCCCTTGCCCCTATATCCATAGCTAACTTTATCAATCGTAACCAGGCGATGGCAGCCCTAGCAACCTATGCAACACAGCAGTCAATCACCACCGTGATCATGGGTGACTTTAACCTCACCTCCTGGTCGATTTATCGAAAATTTGGGTTAAAACCCCGTCGTTCTACGACGGCTTTAAGCTACAATGGAAAAAGCGATAACCAAGCTAAAAACTGAACCTTGACAACAGATAGTAGGGGGTTTCGTTCAGAAAAGACTTCAAATTCGGCCTTGAACGACGCCGTCCGTTTTACGGCGGCGAGGATGTCAATTTCGCAACTTTATTATTAACTCAGGATTACGCAGTGTCAATCTAGGGCATGGACTCAATCCAACCTGGTTTTACGCTGACGGAGCGCGATCGCTATCCCATCTCGATCATTGGCAACAGGCTCTAAAAATTCCCATTGACCACATTTTCGTAAGCAAAAATGTCAGGGTTGATCAGGTCATCACACTGCCTTCGGGTGTATCTGATCATCGAAAATTTTGGGTCTGAAACCCCGTCGTTCTACGACGGCTTTACTGTTAAATACTAACACATTTACGAAATATATGCCAGAATGTGAGACATGGAAAAAGCCTACTCGTAGTTTACAACAAAGCTCTCCACGAACGAACACAAGCTTGGTACGAAAAGCAAGAAAGAGTAGGATATGCTCAAACTTCTTCAATGCTAACTGATTGGAAAAAACAAGGCTCTTCGGTAATTGCTATGCAAATAATTAACTTAAAATAAAATTCGATGAGAGTGCCTACGCTCAAAAATAGCTGAAATCTATACAGGGAAGGACTTAAGGCACAAACGG
>VYLG01000081.1_pt1 | contig 24366 bp, 17 predicted proteins | sample 5114351 | NCBI WGS metagenome assembly VYLG01 (sample SAMN12291798, study PRJNA351875) | freshwater metagenome | isolation source: freshwater lake | place: USA: Michigan, Kent Lake | collected 2013-08-15
TGCCAGCCCTGAGTGGCGCGCGCCTGCCGGGCGCCTAGCATCCGGGCCCTTCCGATTGCACGGCCACACGGCCGACGAGCCCCATGCTGCACTTCAAGACCCCGAGCCCGCGTGCCCTGCTGGCTACCGCGCTGCTGGCCGCGACGCTGGCCGCGCCCGTGCACGCCCAGACCCTGCGCTGGGCCGCCCAGAACGACATCCTGACGCTCGACCCCCACTCGCAGAACCACGCCACCACCAGCACCATCCTGCTGCACGCCTACGAGGGCCTGGTGCGCTACAGCGCCACCTACCAGGTGGAGCCGGCGCTGGCCACGAAGTGGAGCTACACCAGCCCGACGCAGCTGCGCTTCGAACTGCGCAAGGGCGTCAAGTTCCACGACGGCACGCCGTTCACGGCCGACGACGTGGTCTTCAGCTTCAACCGCATCCGCCAGCCGCAGGGCACGATGCAGATCTTCGTCACCGGCGTCAGCGAGATCCGCAAGGTCGACGACCACACGATCGACATGATCCTGTCGGCGCCGAACCCGACGCTGCTGCGCAACCTGATCGACTTCCGCATCATGAGCAAGGCATGGTCCGAGAAGAACAACACGACGCGCGTGCAGGACTACAAGGCCAAGGAAGAGAACTTCGCCTCGCGCAACGCCATGGGCACCGGGCCCTTCCGCATCCTGAGCTGGCAGCCCGAGCAGCGCGTGATGATGGCGCGCAACGAGGCCTGGTGGGACAAGACGCCCAGCAACGTCAAGCAGGTGGTCTACACGCCCATCAAGGCCGAGGCCACACGCGTGGCGGCGCTGCTGGCCGGCGACGTCGACATGCTCACCGACGTGCCGGTGCAGGACCTCGAACGCCTGGGCAAGGAGAAGGGGCTGAAGGTCGTCAACGGCCCCGAGGTGCGCACCATCTTCCTGGCGCCCGACATGGGCAGCCCCGAGCTCAAGCACAGCAGCGTGAAGGGCAAGAACCCCTTTGCCGACAAGCGCGTGCGCCAGGCCCTGAGCCTGGCCATCGACCGCGAGGCGCTCAAGCGCAGCATCATGCGCGGCATGAGCGTGCCGGCGGCGCTGATCGTGGCGCCGGGCGTCAACGGCTGGTCGCCACAGCTCGACGCGGTGGCCAAGCCCGACATCAACCGCGCCAAGGCGCTGCTCAAGGACGCCGGCTACGCCGACGGCTTCGAGGTGCGGCTGAACTGCCCCAACAACCGCTACGTCAACGACGAGAAGATCTGCCAGGCGGTGGTGGCGATGTGGGCGCGCATCGGCGTGAAGGCGCAGCTGGCCAGCGAGAACATGGCCACCTTCATCCAGAAGGTGCAGAACTTCGACACCAGCCTGTACCTGCTTGGCTGGGGCGTGGCCAACTACGACGCGCAGTACAGCCTGCAGAGCCTGGTGCGCACGCGCACCAGCGGGGCCGACGGCAACTTCAACTTCAGCCGCGTCTCCGACGCCGCGCTCGATAAGCTGATCGACGGCATGAAGAGCGAAACGGACGTGGCCAAGCGTGACGCCATGATCCGCGACGCGCTGGTGCGTGTGCGCGACGAGGCCTTGCTAATCCCGCTGCACCACCAGATCCGCCCGTGGGTGATGAAGGCCGGCGTGAGCACCGTGCACCGGTCCGACGACCGGCCGGAGGCGCGCTTCACCAGCGTGCGCTAGCTTTCCCGCATCGTCGGCGGCGCGGGCAACGGCCTACACTTTGTGCGTCAGCCCCGCAGACGGGCTGCAGGGAGCCGTTCGATGAAGTCCGACCCGTGGTGCCGCCGGTCCTGGCAGGCGCTGGCCGCGTCCCTGGCCCTGGTGCTCGCTGGCGCTGCGCCGCCCGCGCGGGCGCAGGCGCCCGGTGCCATCGCCGCCGAGAGTTTCGTGATGCCGCCGCGACTCTCGAAGGTGGTGCTGTCGCCCTCGGGCAAGCGCATCGCGATGCTGATGCTCGATGCCCGTGGCCGCAAGGTGGCGGCGACGATGCTGGCCGACAAGCCCGGCGACACCACGATCGTCGGCGTCTTCGCGGATGCCGACGTCGAAAGCGTGGCCTGGGTCAACGACGACCGCCTGGTGTACGAGGCCTTCCGCCCCTACGCCGCCGGCTCCGTCGGCCTGGTGACGATGGCCGTCGACCACGACGGCAAGGACGTGCGCGAGATCATCGGCTGGCGCGCCGAGAACAACCGCACCGGCACGCGGCTCGAGGAGCGCAGCCTCACGGCCGACTGGCGGCTGTGGCGCACCGTGGACGACGGCAGCGACGACGTGCTCGTGCGCGAGCTCACGCTCGACGGCACGCAGGACTACATCACCGGGCGCCTGGCCCGCGTGAACACGCGCAGCGGCCGGCTGAGCACCATCAGCCAGGGCGTCCCGCCCTACGGCTACCGCTGGCTGCTCGACGCCCGCGGCGAGATCCGCATCGTCGCCACGGTGCGCAACGGCCGCCAGCAGATCCACTGGAAGCCCCCGGGCAAGGCGGAGTGGCAGGTCGTTGCCGAGCACGACGCGCTGGCGCCGGACGCCCCATGGCCGGTGTTCCTGGAAGGCGACGGCACGCTGGTGCTCGAAGTGCGCACCGGCGGCCGTGACACCTCGGGTCTGCATGCATTCGACCTGGCGCGACGCCAGCTCGACCCCGAACCGCTGCTGGCCCTCAACGGCTACGACGCCGACGCCCTCGTGGAGCTCGACGACCGCACGCGCCAGGCCGTCGGCGTCCACACCCGCGGCGCCGGCCGCGCGACGGTGTGGTTCGACGAGCGCCTGGCGGGCATCCAGAAGGCCGTCGACGATGCCCTGCCCAAGGACCGCAGCAACCGGCTGAGCTGCGGCCGCTGCCTGTCCAGCAACCAGGTGCTGGTTCATTCGGTGGGAGACCGTCACCCCGGCGAGTACTTCGTCTACGACCACGGCACCAAGGCGCTGGTGAAGCTGGGCGAGGTACGGCCCTCGCTGGCCGAGTCCACGCAGGGCCGGCGCAGCTTCCACCGCGTGGCGGCCCGCGACGGTCTTTCGCTCCCGGTGTACCTGACGCACCCGCGGGGCCAGGCCCCGGCCGAAGCGGCGGCGGGCAGCAGGCCCACGGCCCTGCCCGCCGTCGTGTGGGTGCACGGCGGGCCCTGGATGCGCGGCCACCAGCTGGCCTGGGACGACGAGCCCCAGTTCTTGGCGTCGCGCGGCTACCGCGTGATCGAGGTCGACTTCCGGGGCAGCACGGGGTACGGCTGGCGACACTTCCGGGCCGGCTGGAAGGCCTGGGGCACGGCCATGCAGGACGACCTGGCCGACGCCGTGGCCTGGGCCGTGCGCGAGGGGCTCGTGGATGGCCGCCGCGTGTGCATCGGCGGCGCCAGCTACGGCGGCTACGCGGCGCTGATGGCGCCCATTCGCCACCCGGGTGTGTTCCGCTGCGCCATCAGCCACATCGGCGTGACCGACATCGAGCTTCTCTACACCAGCAGCCTGGGCGATCTCAGCGAACAGGTCACCCGCTTCTCGATGCCCCAGCTGGTGGGCGACCGTCGCACCGACGCGGCCCTGCTGGACGCCGCCTCACCGCTGAAGCGCGTGGCCGAACTCAAGCTGCCGGTGATGCTGAGCTACGGCGGCCAGGACCGCCGCGTGCCGCGTCAGCACGCCGACCGCTTCGCGAGCGCGGCGCGGGCAGCTGGGGTGGCGCTCGAGGTGGTGCCCTACGAGGACGAAGGGCACGGCTTCTCGCTGGCCAGCAACCATGCCGACTTCCTGCGGCGCGTCGAAGCCTTCCTCGGCCGCCACAACGGCGCCGCGCCCTGAGCGGACGCGGCGGGCGACGACATCGCGGCCAGGGCCAGGGCACAGCCCACCCATCGGACAGGCGAGAGTCGGTGATTCGGGTTCTTGGGGCCCAAGAGCCGACACGATGTCGGCCTGGCATCGATGGCTTGCGCGCCATCGCGCCGCGCAAAGGCTCCATCTGTCGAAGCTCCCCCGCCATGGAAGGGGCCCCGAGGTCGATCAGTGGAGGTTCTGGCGCACGAGGCGCCCGCCCTGCATGAGCAGCCGGATGCCCTCTTGCGGATTCGCCAGCGGCGACAGGTCCACCGTCGGGTCGCCGTCCACCACCAGCAGATCGGCCCAGGCGCCGGGCACGAGCTGGCCGATCTGGCGCTCCCGGCCCATCAGCCGCGCGGCCACGATGGTGGCCGACTGCAGCACCTCCACGGCCGGCTGCACCGCGGCGCGGATGCTGAACTCGCCGCTCTGCCGCGGTTGCATGTGGCCCAGCAGGTCGGTGCCAAAGACCACCGGCACGCCCTCGGCCCGGGCCATCGCCAGCGCCTGCAGGCCCTGGCTGCGCACGACCTCAAGCTTGTCGAGCATGGCCTCGCTCCAGCCCAGCCGCGTGCCCTCCTCGGCCAGCGCGAAGTAGGTCGACAGCGTCGGCACGAGGTAGGTGCCGTGCCGCTTCATCTCGCGCAGCGTGGCCTCGTCGACGAGGTTGCCGTGTTCGATGCTGCGCACGCCGGCCTGCACGGCGCGCGTCACGGCACGGGGTGAATAGGCATGGGCCAGCGCATAGAGGTTGGCGGCCTCGGCCTCTTCGACAGCGGCGCGGAGCTCGTCCATGCTGAACTGCGTGCCGTCGATGGGGTCGGTGGGGCTCGAGATGCCGCCGCCGGCCATGATCTTGATGTGGTTCGCGCCGTTGCGCACCTGCTCGCGCACGGCGCGGCGCACCTCGCCCACGCCGTCGGCGATCGCGCCCATCAGGCCCAGGCCCGCGCAGCTGCAGAACATCGAGGTCTGCACGCCCTTCGGCCGCATGTCGGCATGGCCGCCGGTCTGGCTGATCGGCCGGCCGGCGATGGCCAGGCGCGGGCCTTCGTACAGGCCGCGGGCCTGCGCCTCCTGCAGGCCGAAGTCGGCGCCGGCGGCGTCGCGCACGCTGGTGAAGCCGCGGTGCAGCATGCCGCGCATGATCTGCGCCGACTCGGCACTCAGCAGCGAGGGCGGGTGCAGGGCCAGGCCGGCCAGGTCGTGCGAGGCGGCCGTCACGTGCACGTGGGCGTCGATGAGGCCTGGCAGCACGACGCGGTTGTCGCAATCGATGAGTTCGGCATCGTCGACGCGGATCGGTTCCTGCGTCACGAGCGCGATGCGCTCGCCCTCGACGACCACGGTGCTGCCCGCGCGGAGCACACCGGCCGCGCTGTCGAACAGCGTGGCCCGCGTCAGCGCCAGGCGCTTCACTTCTTCGTCGCAGGGGTTGCGGGGGCAGACGCGGCCGACGCCGCGGCGTCGGCCGCGGGCAGACGGCCGCTGGCGCCCACGCCCACTCTCACGGCTCCGCTGCCCACCGTCACGCCGCCGCTGACGCGGCCGTCGGAGGTGCCGCCGACGCCGATGCTGCCAATGCCCGGAATCGGCAGGCTGATGCCGACGCCGACGCTGGAGCAGGCAGCCAGCAGGCCGGCCGAGGCGAGGAGAGCAACGAGGAGGTGGTGGCGCTTCATGCGCCGAAGGCTACTGCGCGGCGGCGGCCGGCACAAGGCGGGTGCGCGCCGCCTCGTACTCGCGCTTCAGCCGCGCCACCATCTCGGCCGCCGGCACCACGGCCTTCACGGCACCGATGCCCTGCCCGCAGCCCCAGATGTCCTTCCAGGCCTTCTTGGCACTGTCGCCACCGCCGAAGTTCATCTTGCTCGGGTCGCTCTCGGGCAGGTTGTCCGGGTCCATGCCGGCGGCGCGGATGCTGGGCTTCAGGTAGTTGCCGTGCACGCCGGTGAAGAGGTTGGAGTAGACGATGTCGTCGGAGTTGCTTTCGACGATGCACTGCTTGTAGGCCTCGGCCGCGCGCGCCTCTTCGGTGGCGATGAAGGCGCTGCCGATGTAGGCGAAGTCCGCACCCATGGCCTGCGCCGCGAGCACCGCGCCGCCCGTGGCGATGGAGCCCGACAGCGCCAGCGGGCCGTCGAACCACTCGCGGATCTCCTGGATCAGCGCAAACGGGCTCTTCGTGCCGGCGTGGCCGCCCGCGCCCGCGGCCACGGCGATCAGGCCGTCGGCGCCCTTCTCGATGGCCTTGCGGGCATAGAAGTTGTTGATGATGTCGTGCATCACCACGCCACCCCACGAGTGCACGCCGTCGTTGACGTCGGTGCGCGCGCCCAGCGAGGTGATGACGATGGGCACCTTGTACTTGGCGCAGACCATCATGTCGTGCTCGAGCCGGTCGTTGCTCTTGTGCACGATCTGGTTGATGGCAAACGGCGCCGCGGGCTGCTCGGGGTGGGCGCGGTCCCAGGCGGCCAAGCCTTCGGTGATCTCGTGCAGCCACTCGTCCAACTGCGAGGCCGGCCGCGCGTTCAGGGCCGGCATGCTGCCCACCACGCCCGCGCAGCATTGCGCGATCACCAGCTTGGGGTTGCTGATGATGAACAGCGGGGCGCCGATGATCGGCAGCGGCAGGCGCGCGAGCGCGCCGGGAAGCTTGGACATCAGAAGGACTCCAGCGCCATCGCGGTGACGGCATCGGCCCCCTCGACGATGCTGTCGCGCAGCGCCGGGGCCTGGGTGAGGAGGTGGTCGCCGAAGAAACGCGCGGTGGCGATCTTGGCCTGCATGAACTCAGGGTCGTCGCCCTGGGCAAGGGCGTCTTCGGCCGCCATCAACGCACGTGCCATCTGCCAGCCGGCCACCAGCAGGCCGGCAAGCTTGAGGTAGGGCACGCTGCCGGCGTACACGGCGTTGGGCTGCGCCTTGCTGTGGCCGGCGACGAAGCCCACCACCTCGGTGTAGGCCTTGCGCGCCGCGGCCAGCCGCCGCGCCATCGCCTTGCAGGCGGCGCTGTCACGCGCGGCCAGCTCCCCCTCGGTGGCCTCCACACGGCCGGCGATGGCCATCGCCATGCGGCCGCCATCGCGCGCGGTCTTGCGGCCCACCAGATCATTCGCCTGGATGGCGGTGGTGCCTTCGTAGATGCTCAGGATCTTGGCATCGCGCAGGTACTGCGCCGCGCCGGTCTCCTCGATGAAGCCCATGCCGCCGTGCACCTGCACGCCGAGCGAGGCCACGTCGAGCGCCATCTCGGTGGACAGGCCCTTGATCAGCGGCACCAGGAACTCGTAGAAGGCCTGGTTGTCGGCGCGCACGGCCGCATCGGGGTGGGCGTGCGCGGCGTCGAAGGCGCTCGCGCCCACCAGCGCCATCGCGCGGCAGCCCTCGGTCCAGGCGCGCATCGTCATCAGCATGCGGCGCACGTCGGGGTGGTGGATGATGGCCGCCGCATGGCCCAGGCTGCCGTCCACCGGGCGGCTCTGCACGCGGTCACGCGCGTACTGCACGGCCTTCTGGTAGGCCCGCTCGGCCAGCGCGATGCCCTGCACGCCCACGCCGTAGCGCGCGGCGTTCATCATGATGAACATGTACTCGAGGCCGCGGTTCTCCTGACCGACGAGTTCAGCGACCGCACCGCCGTGGTCACCGTACTGCAGCACGGCCGTGGGGCTGGCCTTGATGCCGAGCTTGTGCTCGATGCTCACGCAATGCACGTCGTTGCGCGTGCCATCGGGCAACATCTTCGGGCAGATGAAGAGGCTGATGCCCTTCACGCCCTCGGGCGCGCCCACCACGCGCGCCAGCACGAGGTGGACGATGTTGTCCGCCATGTCGTGCTCGCCCCAGGTGATGTAAATCTTGGTGCCGAAGAGCTTGTACGTGCCGTCGGGCTGCGGCTCGGCGCGCGTGCGCACGAGGCTCAGGTCGGAGCCGGCCTGCGGTTCGGTGAGGTTCATCGTGCCGGTCCACGAGCCGTCGATCAGCTTGGGCAGGTAGGTCGCCTGCTGCTCGGGCGTGCCGGCGGTGAGCAGCGCCTCCACCGCGCCGTCGGTCAGCAGCGGGCACAGCGCGAAGCTCATGTTGGCGCTGTTCACCATCTCGCTGCACGCGGCGTGGATCAGCTTGGGCAGGCCCTGGCCGCCGTGCGCCTCGGGGTGCTGCAGGCCCTGCCAGCCGCCCTCGGCGTACTGGCGGAAGGCCTCCTTGAAGCCGGGCGTGGCGTGCACCACGCCGTCCTTCAGGTACGACGGGTTGCGGTCGCCTTCCCAGTTGAGCGGCGCGATCACGCCCTCGGCGAACTTCGCGCTCTCCTCCAGCACCGCCGCGGCCGTGTCGAGGCCGTGGTCCTCGTGGCCGGGCAGCGTGGCGACGGCCTCGATGCCGGCCAGCGCCTTCATGACGAACAGCATGTCCTTGACGGGGGCGCGGTAGCTCATCGAAGTCTCCTCGGGCGGATCGGTTCAGGTCAGAGGCTGGCCACCAGCTCCGGCACGGCGGTGAAGAGGTCCGCCTCCAGGCCGTAGTCGGCGACGCTGAAGATCGGCGCCTCCGGATCCTTGTTGATGGCAACGATGACCTTGCTGTCCTTCATGCCGGCCAGATGCTGGATGGCGCCCGAGATGCCGGCGGCGATGTACAGCGTCGGCGCGACGATCTTGCCGGTCTGGCCCACCTGCCAGTCGTTGGGCGCGTAACCCGCGTCCACGGCGGCGCGGCTGGCGCCGAGCGCGGCGCCGAGCTTGTCGGCCAGCGGCGTGAGCACCTCGTTGAACTTGTCGCTGCTGCCGAGAGCGCGGCCGCCGCTGACGATGATCTTGGCCGCCGTGAGTTCGGGGCGGTCGCTCTTGGCGATCTCGCTGCCCAGGAACGCACTCTTGCCGCCGTCGGCCACCGCCGCGACCGCCTCCACCGCGGCGCTGCCGCCCGTGGCGGCCGCCGGGTCGAAGCCGGTGGTGCGCACGGTGATGACCTTCACCGCGTCAGCGCTCTGCACGGTGGCGATGGCGTTGCCGGCGTAGATGGGGCGCTCGAAGGTGTCGGCGCTGATCACCTTGGTGGCGTCGGAGATCTGCGCCACGTCCAGCAGCGCGGCCACGCGCGGCGCGACGTTCTTGCCCGCGGCCGTGGCCGCGAAGAGGATGTGGCTATAGCCACCCGCCACCGCGAGCACCTGCGCGGCCACGTTCTCGGCCACGCCGTGATCCAGGTGCGGGGCATCGGCGTGCAGCACCTTGCCCACGCCGGCGATCTGCGCCGCCGCGGCCGCTGCCGCGCCGGCGTTCGTGCCGGCCACCAGCACGTGCACGTCGCCGCCGCAGGCCAGCGCCGCCGTGACGGTGTTGAGGGTGCCGCCCTTGAGCGACAGGTTGTCGTGTTCAGCAACCACCAGAGCAGCCATGGTCAGATCACCTTCGCTTCGTTCTTGAGCTTGGCCACCAGCGTGGCCACGTCGGGCACCTTGATGCCGGCGCCGCGCTTGGGCGGCTCCGACACCTTGAGCGTCTTGATGCGCGGCGCCACGTCCACGCCCAGATCGGCCGGCTTCAGCGTCTCCAGCGGCTTCTTCTTCGCCTTCATGATGTTGGGCAGCGTCACGTAGCGCGGCTCGTTCAGGCGCAGGTCGGTGGTCACCACTGCCGGCAGCGTGATCTTCAGCGTCTCGAGGCCGCCGTCGACCTCGCGCGTGACGGTGGCGGCGCCAGCGGCCACCTCGACCTTGCTCGCAAACGTGGCCTGCGGCAGGCCGGCCAGCGCGGCCAGCATCTGGCCGGTCTGGTTGCAGTCGTCGTCGATGGCCTGCTTGCCCAGGATCACGAGGCCCGGCTGCTCCTTGTCGACCAGCGCCTTCAGCAGCTTGGCCACGGCCAGCGGCTGAAGCTCGGCATCGGTCTCGACGAGGATGGCGCGGTCGGCGCCGATGGCCATGGCCGTGCGCAGCGTCTCCTGGCACTGCGCCACGCCGCAGGACACCGCGACGATCTCGGTGACGGCGCCCTTCTCCTTGAGGCGCACGGCCTCCTCGACGGCGATCTCGTCGAAGGGGTTCATGCTCATCTTGACGTTGGCGATGTCCACGCCCGTGCCGTCGCTCTTGACGCGCACCTTGACGTTGTAGTCCACCACCCGCTTGACCGGGACCAGCACCTTCATGCCCAGAGCTCCTTGGTTTGCATCGTGTCCTTGCGCCCGCGCGCCAACCGCGCGCGTCAGGCGGCTCAATTGACGTTAACGTCAATCGGGCCATTCTAGGCGGCGGGGTTGGCGGCGCACCCGGGGCAGGCCGCAAAATAGAACGATCGTACTATTTTTTCGGAGAGCTGCCCGCCGCTCGGGCAGCGGCCTCGCCGCGCGTGACGTCGATGCGACGCAGCAGCACCAGGCCGACGACGAAGAAGAGGCCCGTGCTGGCGATGCCCAGACGGTGGTTGCCGCCCGTGGCCCAGGTGACGAGGCCATAGGTGATGGGGCCGGCGATGGCCGCGGCGCGCACCGCGAAGGTCCACAAGCCGTAGAACTCGGCCAGCCGGTCGGCCGGCGCGAACAGGCCCGCCAGCGCGCGGCCCGCACTCTGGCTCGAGCCCATGCACAGGCCCGCGATCACGGCCGCCACCCAGAAGGGCCCGGGCGTCGTCGCGGCCAGCGCCAGCAGCGTCATCAGCACCCAGCCCCAGAGCGTGAGCGCCAGGGCCCGCCGATGGCCGATACGGTCCTGCCAGTAGCCGAAGGTGAAGGCGCCCAGAGCCGACGCGATGTTGACGAGGAAGATCAGCGCCATCGTCTGCGTCTGCTTGAAGCCCAGCACCTCTTCGGCGTAGATCGCGGCCAGCGCGATGACCACCGCGATGCCGGCCTGGTAGAACACGGCGCAGGCCAGCAACCAGCGGAAGTCTTCGAAGCGTTGCGCTTCGTCCCAGGTGCGGCGCAGCCGTTGCCAAGCCTGGCCGACGGCGCCGCGGGTCGACACCGGCTGCGGTGCGGCGCGCTCCTTCAGCAACACAAAGGTCGCGAGCGAAGCCGAGGCGTAGACGACGGCCGTGATCAGCATCGTCACCGGCACGAAGTGCGTGGCTGGCAAGCCCTGCCCTTGCGCCCAGATGACGTAGCCCAGGCTGAGGCCCAGCGTCAGCATGCCGCCGAAGTAGCCGAGGCTCCAGCCCCAGCCGGAGACGCGGCCCAGGGCGTCGCGCCGCGCCAGTTCGGGCAGGAAGGCTGCGGTGAGTTGCTCGCCCACGGCGTAGCAGAAGTTCGAGACGACGATGGCCACGACGGCCAGCAGCACGTCGCCCCGCCCCACGCCCGCCAGCGCCGCGGTGGCCACCACGCAGCCCACGGTGGTGGCCATGAGCAGCAGCTTCTTCGCGGCGCGCGCATCGGCGTACGCGCCGATCAGCGGCGTGGCCAGCATCACCAGCGCGTTGCTCAGGCCCAGCACCAGCGTCCAGGCCAGCGTGCCCCAGTCCGCGCCGTCGGCCACCACGCCCACGAAGTAGGCGTTGAACACGGCCGTCAGCACGACGGTCGTGTAGCCCGAGTTGGCGAAGTCGTACATCGCCCAGCCGACGACCTCGCGTCGCGCGACTCCGGGGTTCAGGGCTTCAGGGGCAAACAGCGCCATCGCGGCATCTCCACGCTGCGCCGCGGGTTGCGGCGCCTGGGTCGCGATGATGGTGCCCGGAGCGGGGCTCGAACCCGCATGCCCCGTGAGGGGCCGCGGATTTTAAGTCCGCTGCGTCTGCCGATTTCGCCATCCGGGCGGCGCGGCGGCAGGAGGCTGGGGTGTTGGAGGCGCGACCGGGAGTCGAACCCGGCTAGACGGATTTGCAATCCGTTGCATAACCGCTTTGCTATCGCGCCAGGGCCTGCTGTGTTGCAGCCGAAGCCTCGGCATTTTCAGCCAAAAAGAAGGGAAGCCGAAGCTTCCCTGTCTTTGAATTCTGGAGCGGGATAAGAGGCTCGAACTCTCGACCTATACCTTGGCAAGGTATCGCTCTACCAACTGAGCTAATCCCGCTTGTATTGCCTAGCTTGCCTACCTTCTCGACGCTTCACGAACGCTTGCCAGGGCGGTCACGTCGAGCCTCGCAGTATAGCGTGGTTTCGGCCCGCCGCGCAAGACGTTGGGGCCTCACCACGCTGAAGCCGCCTCAGTGAGGCAATCCGTCGGTCGTCGCGGCCGGCGCGGCTGCAATGGCGGGTTCGGCCTTGGCCGCCGCCACCGCTGCCGTGTCGTCCTCGGGCAGGCTTTCGGGCAGGCGCTCCAGCGCCAGTTCGAGCACCTGGTCGATCCACTTCACCGGCACGATCTCGAGGTTGTTCTTGGCGTTCTCCGGGATGTCCTGAAGGTCCTTGACGTTCTCCTCGGGGATCAGCACCGTCTTCACGCCACCACGGTGGGCGGCCAGCAGCTTTTCCTTCAGGCCGCCGATCGCCGTGACCTCGCCGCGCAGCGTGATCTCGCCCGTCATCGCGACCTCGGCCTTCACCGGGATGCCGGTGAGTGCCGAGACCAGCGCCGTCGTCATGGCCGCGCCCGCGCTCGGACCGTCCTTCGGCGTGGCGCCATCGGGCACGTGGATGTGGATGTCGCGCTTCTCGAAGAGCTCGTCCTTGATGCCCAGCCGGCGCGAACGCGAGCGCACCACGGTGCGGGCCGCCTCGACCGATTCCTTCATCACGTCGCCCAGCGAGCCGGTGCGCGTGATGTTGCCCTTGCCGGGCATCACGGCGGCTTCGATGGTGAGCAGGTCGCCGCCGACCTCCGTCCACGCCAGGCCGACCACCTGGCCGACCTGGTTCTTCTTCTCGGTGCGGCCGTAGTCGTACTTGCGCACGCCGAGGAAGTCGTTGAGGTTCTCCTCGGTGACAACGACGAGGCCCTCGTACTTCTTCAGCTGGTGGCCCTTGACGACCTTGCGGCAGATCTTGCCGATCTCGCGCTCGAGGCTGCGCACGCCTGCTTCCCGCGTGTAGTAGCGCAGGATGGCGCGGATGCCGCCTTCGGTGAGCTCCATCTCGCCGTCCTTGACGCCGTTGTTCTTCTGCTGCTTGGGCAGCAGGTAGCGCTGGGCGATGTGGAGCTTCTCGTCCTCGGTATAGCCGGCCAGACGGATGACTTCCATCCGGTCCAGCAGCGCCGGAGGGATGTTCATCGAGTTCGAGGTGGCCACGAACATCACATCGCTCAGGTCGAAGTCGACCTCGACGTAGTGATCGCTGAAGGTGTGGTTCTGTTCGGGATCCAGCACCTCCAGCAGCGCGCTCGACGGGTCGCCGCGGAAGTCCATGCCGAGCTTGTCGATCTCGTCGAGCAGGAACAGCGGGTTGCGCGTGCCCACCTTCGTCAGGCTCTGCAGCACCTTGCCCGGCATCGAGCCGATGTAGGTGCGGCGGTGGCCGCGGATCTCGGCCTCGTCGCGCATGCCGCCGAGCGCCATGCGCACGTACTTGCGGCCGGTGGCGCGCGCCACGCTCTGGCCGAGCGAAGTCTTGCCCACGCCCGGGGGGCCCACCAGGCACAGGATGGGCGCCTTGACCTTGTCGACGCGCTGCTGCACCGCGAGGTACTCGAGGATGCGGTCCTTCACCTTCTCGAGGCCGAAGTGGTCTTCGTTCAGCACTTGCTCGGCAAAGCCGAGGTCGTGCTTGATCTTGGTCTTCTTCTGCCAGGGCAGGTTGACCAGCGTGTCGATGAAGTTGCGCACCACCGTGGCTTCGGCGCTCATCGGCGACATCAGCTTGAGCTTCTTCAGCTCGCTCTCGGCCTTCTTGCGCGCTTCCTTGCTCATGCGCGCGGCCTTGATCTTCTTCTCGAGCTCCTCGAGGTCGGCGCCCTCTTCACCGTCGCCGAGCTCCTTCTGGATGGCCTTGACCTGCTCGTTCAGGTAGTACTCGCGCTGGCTCTTCTCCATCTGCCGCTTCACGCGGCCACGGATGCGCTTCTCGACCTGCAGGATGTCGACCTCGTGCTCGAGTTGCTCCAGCAGCTTCTCCAGCCGCTTGGCGACGCTGAAGAGGTCGAGCACCGACTGCTTGGCCTCGAGCTTGAGCGGCAGGTGCGCGGCGATCGTGTCGGCCAGGCGGCCGGCGTCGTCGATGCCGCCGATGCTGGTGAGGATCTCCGGCGGGATCTTCTTGTTGAGCTTGACGTACTGGTCGAACTGCTGCGTCACGGCGCGGCGCAGCGCCTCGATCTCCGGCGTGGCGGCGTCCTCGGCCTGCACCGGCACGACCTCGCCGACGAAGTGCTCGCCGTTGTCGGTGATGGAGGTGGTCTGCGCGCGCTGCACGCCCTCGACCAGCACCTTCACGGTGCCGTCGGGCAGCTTCAGCATCTGCAGGATGCTGCTGATGCAGCCGATCTCGAACAGGTCTTCGGGACGAGGCTCGTCCTTGCCGGCGGCCTTTTGCGCCACCAGCATGATCTGGCGCCCCTGCTCCATCGCGGCCTCGAGGGCCTTGATGCTCTTCGGCCGGCCCACGAACAGCGGGATGACCATGTGGGGGAACACCACCACGTCGCGCAGTGGCAGCAGCGGCAGCGTCAGCGGGTCGGGCGGGAGGATGGGATGTCCGGACATGAGGGGAGACCTTTCGTGTCAGGCCCACTTGGGGCCCGCGAGCGGCGTTGCAAGGGGCGCGCCCGCCGGCAGGGCGCGGCTCCCGGTGGTCAGGCGCTCGCCTTCTTCTCGCGGTAGACGAGCAGCGGCTTGGCGCCCTCGTCGACGATGTGCTCGTCGATCACCACCTTGGCCACCCCATCCAGCGTGGGCAGCTCGAACATGGTGTCGATCAGCGAATGCTCGAGGATCGACCGCAGCCCGCGCGCGCCGGTCTTGCGTGCCAGCGCCTTCTTGGCGATGGCACTCAGCGCCGACGGGCGGATCTCGAGTTCGACGCCGTCCATGCCGAAGAGCTTCTGGTACTGCTTGACGAGCGCGTTCTTGGGCTCGGTGAGGATCTGCACCATGGCCTCGATCGTGAGCTCGCCCAACGTGGCCACCACCGGCAGGCGGCCGACGAGCTCGGGGATCAGGCCGAACTTGATCAGGTCTTCGGGCTCGACGTCGCGGAACAGATCCGCGGCGCGCTTCTCGGTCTTGCTGTGCACGCTGGCGCCGAAGCCGATGCCGGACTTCTCGGTGCGGTTCTGGATGACCTTCTCCAGGCCGTCGAACGCACCGCCGCAGATGAACAGGATGTTCGTCGTGTCGATCTGCAGGAAGTCCTGGTTCGGGTGCTTGCGCCCGCCCTGGGGCGGCACGCTGGCCATCGTGCCCTCGACCAGCTTGAGCAGCGCCTGCTGCACGCCCTCGCCCGACACGTCGCGCGTGATGCTGGGGTTGTCGGCCTTGCGCGAGATCTTGTCGATCTCGTCGATGTAGACGATGCCGCGCTGCGCCCGCTCGACGTCGTAGTTGCAGTTCTGCAGCAGCTTCTGGATGATGTTCTCGACGTCCTCGCCCACGTAGCCGGCTTCCGTCAGCGTGGTGGCGTCGGCGATGACGAACGGCACGTTGAGCAGCCGCGCCAGCGTCTGCGCCAGCAGCGTCTTGCCGCTGCCGGTGGGGCCGATGAGCAGGATGTTGCTCTTCGTGAGCTCGACCTCGTCCTTGCCGCCGGCCGCGCCCATGTGCTTGAGGCGCTTGTAGTGGTTGTAGACGGCCACCGATAGCGTGCGCTTGGCGACGTCCTGCCCGATGACGTACTGGTCGAGGCTGGCCTTGATCTCGCTGGGCACCGGCAGGTCACCCTTGGTCGGCTTGGCGGCGGCGCCCTCGGCGGGCACTTCGTCACGGATGATGTCGTTGCAGAGCTCGATGCACTCGTCGCAGATGAAGACCGACGGCCCGGCGATGAGCTTCTTCACCTCGTGCTGGCTCTTGCCGCAGAAGCTGCAGTACAGAACCTTCTCGCCGGAGGAGCCCTTTTTGTCGGCCATGGCTGCGGATACGGGGGATGAATGCGTGGAGGAACCGTCCCATCATAGACCAATGGGCCCGGGGGCGAAGGCAACGAAAAGAGCCCCGAACAGGGGCTCTGGAGGGGCGCCGGGCGGGCCCGGCGTCAGGGTGGAGACAGCGCGTCAGGCGCGCTTCTCGAGCACCTGGTCGATCAGGCCGTAGTCCAGCGCCTCGTTTGGGCTCATCCAGCGGTCGCGCTCCATGTCGGCGGTGATGCGCTCGATGGGCTGGCCGGTGCGGTCGGCGTAGATCCGGTTGAGCTGCTCGCGCGTCTTGATGATCTCGCGCGCGGCGATCTCGATGTCGGTGGCCTGACCCTGGGCGCCGCCCGAGGGCTGGTGGATCATCACGCGGCTGTTGGGCAGCGCGAAGCGCTTGCCCTTGGCACCGGCCATCAGCAGGAAGCTGCCCATGCTGGCCGCCATGCCCATGCACAGCGTCGAGACATCGGGCTTGATGAACTGCATGGTGTCGAAGATCGACAGCCCTGCACTCACACTGCCGCCCGGCGAATTGATGTACAGGAAGATGTCCTTGTCCGGGTTCTCGCTCTCCAGGAACAGCATCTGCGCCACCACCAAGTTGGCGGTGCCATCGTTCACCGGGCCGACGAGGAAGATGATGCGCTCGCGCAGCAGCCGGCTGTAGATGTCGTAGGCGCGCTCGCCGCGCCCTGACTGCTCGATGACGATGGGCACCATGCCCAGGGCGGTGGTTTCCTGCATGCTCATGAAGGGTTCTCCGTGCGGCCGATCAGGCCGCGCTCATCAGGTCGTCGAACGGTAGCAGCTTGTCGACAACCTTGGCCTTGGCCAGCACGAACTCGGCGACGTTGTTCTCGATCACCACCGCCTCGACCTCGGCCATGCGCTGGCGGTCGCCCAGGTACCAGCGCATCACCTCGGCCGGCTTCTCGTAGCTCTGGCTCAGTTCCTCGATGTGCTTCTGCAACTGCTCGGGCTTGGCCTGCAGGTTGTTGGCGCGCACCAGTTCCGCCACCACCAGGCCCAGGCGCACGCGGCGCTCGGCCTGTTCCTTGAAGTTCTCGGCCGGGATCGGCAGCTTGTCGGCGTCCTTGAAGCCGCGCTCCTTGAGGTTGGCGCGCATCTGGTCCACCAGGCGGTCGCTCTCGGCGGCCACCAGGGTGTTGGGCACGTCCAGCGTGGCGGTGCTGGCCAGCACGTCCATCACGGCCGACTTGTTGCGCGCCTGGACGCGGAACTTCACCTCGCGCTCGAGGTTCTTCTTCACGTCGGCGCGCAGCGCCTCGACCGTGCCGTCCTTGATGCCCAGCGCCTTGGCAAAGGCGTCGTCGACGGTGGGCAGGTGCGCGGCCTCGATCTTCTTCACGGTGACGAGGAAGTCGGCTTCCTTGCCCGCGACCTCGGCGCCCTGGTAGTCGGCCGGGAACTGCAGCGGGAAGGTCTTGCTCTCGCCGGCCTTCATGCCGCGCACGGCCTGGTCGAACTGCTCGAGCATCTGGCCTTCGCCGACGATGAACTGGAAGTCGGCCGCCTGACCGCCGGCGAAGGGCTCGCCGTCGATCTTGCCTTCGAAGTCGATCGTCACGCGGTCGCCCTCGGCGGTGCCTTCGGCCGCCGGCCGCAGGCCGAAGGTGCGGCGCTGCTTGCGCAGGATCTCGACCGTGCGGTCGATGGCGGCCTCGGTCACCTCGGTGCCGATGCGCTCCACCTCGGCGGCCGAAAGGTCGCCGATCTGCACTTCGGGATACACCTCGAAGGTGGCGTCGAAAGCCAGCGTGCCCTCGGCGGCCTTGTCGTTCTGTGTGATGCGCGGCGCGCCGGCCACGCGCAGCTTGGCTTCGGCGGCGGCCTCGTTGAAGGCCTGGCCGACCTTGTCGTTGACGACCTCGTACTGCACGCTGTAGCCGTAGCGCTGGGCCACGACGCTCATCGGCACCTTGCCGGGGCGGAAGCCATCGGCCTTGACGGTGCGCGCCAGGCGCTTCAGGCGGTTCTCGACCTCGCCGTTGATGGTGGAGGCGGGCAGCGTCAGCGTGATGCGGCGCTCGAGCTTCTCTAGGGTTTCGACTTGCACGGCCATGGCGGGTCTCGAAGAGGCTGGGTGGGAACTCGGGGGCGTGGTGCGCGGGGTCGGACTCGAACCGACACGCCCGTGAAGGCGTCAGGACCTAAACCTGGTGCGTCTACCAATTTCGCCACCCGCGCAGGTGTTCGCCCGGTGCAGGACACCCCTTCACCAGGCGAAGCCGACGATTTTAGCCCGGCCCGGCCGCCGGCTCGCGCTTGATGCGGAACCAGGCCGCATACATGGCCGGCAGCGCCAGCAGCGTGAGCGCCGTCGCCACCACGAGACCGCCCATGATGGCCACGGCCATCGGCCCCCAGAACACGCTGCGGCTGAGCGGGATCATCGCCAGCACCGCCGCCGCCGCCGTCAGCACGATGGGCCTGAAGCGCCGCACCGCGGCCTCGACGATGGCCGTCCAGGCGGGCACGCCGGCGCGGCGGTCCTGCTCGATCTGGTCGATCAGGATCACCGAGTTGCGCATGATCATGCCCATCAGCGCGATCACGCCCAGCAGCGCCACGAAGCCGAACGGCCGGTTCAGGAGCAGCAGCGCCCCGGCGACGCCGGCAATGCCCATCGGCCCGGTCAGGAACACCAGCACCGAGCGGCTGAAGCTCTGCAGCTGCAGCATCAGCAGCGTGAAGATCAGGAACAGCATGATCGGCAGGCCGGCCGCGATCGAGCCCTGGCCCTTGCTGCTTTCCTCCACCGCACCGGCGATCTGGATCGAGTATCCCGGCGGCATGCCGGCCGCCAGCTTCTGCAGCTCCGGCCAGACCTCGAAGGTCACGGTCGGCCCCTGCACGCCCTCGACGACGTCGCCCTGCACCGTGACGGCGTAGTCGCGCCCTTCGCGCCACAGCACGCCGGGCTCCCAGCTGAACGACACCTTGGCCACCTGCGTGAGCGGCACGCTGCGGCCGCTGGCCGTGGGCAGGTAGGCGTTGCCCAGGTCGGTGATGGCGCGCCGCTCCTCGATGGGCTGGCGCAGCACGATGTCGATGAGCCGGTCGCCCTCGCGGTACTGGCCGATGGTGGTGCCCGACAGGATGGTGCGCGAGGCCTGCGCGATGACCTGGCTCGTCACGCCCAGCGCGCGCGCCTTGTCCTGGTCGACCTCCAGGCGCAGCACCTTGATCTGCTCGTTCCAGTTGTCGTTGACGCCGCGCATGCGGGGGTTCGCGCGCAGGATCTCCTTGGCCTGGTCGGCCCAGGCTCGCACCTGCGCGGCATCGGCACCGATGACGCGGAACTGCACCGGGTACGGCACCGGCGGTCCGTTGGGCAGCAGCTTGACGCGGCCGCGCACCTCGGGGAACTCGGCGGCCAGCAGCGCGGGCAGCCGCTTGCGCAGCTCTTCGCGCTCGGGCAGGCCCTTGGGCAGCACGATGGCCTGGCTGACGTTGGCCTGCGGAAAGATCTGGTCCAGTGGCAGATAGAAGCGCGGCACGCCCGAGCCCACCCAGGTGGTGACGCTGTCGACCCCCGCCTCCTTCATCATGCGCGCCTCGAAACGACGCGCGATCTCGTCGGTCTGCTGAATCGTGCTGCCTTCGGGCAGCCACAGGTCCACCAGCAACTCGGGGCGGCTGCTGTCGGGGAAGAACTGCTGCTGCACCTTGCCCATGCCGGCGATGCCGAGCACGAAGGTGCCGATGGTCAGGCCGATGGTGATCCAGCGGTGCTGCACGCACCGGTCCACCACGCGCCGGAAGCGGCTGTAGAACGGCGTGTCGAAGAGCTCGTGCGCCTGGCCGTCGGCGGAATCTGGCTTAGGCCGGTTGCGCAGCATCAGCCAGCCGAGGTACGGCACGAAGTACACCGAGACGATCCACGAGATGACCAGCGCCGCCGAGGTGACGGCGAAGATCGCGAACGTGTATTCGCCCGTCACGCTCTTGGCCAGGCCGATGGGCAGGAAGCCCGCCGCGGTGATGAGCGTGCCCGTCAGCATGGGCATGGCCACCAGCTCGTAGGTGAATGTCGCGGCGCGCGGGCGGTCGTAGCCCTCTTCGAGCTTGCGCACCATCATCTCCACCGCAATGATGGCGTCGTCGACCAGCAGGCCCAAGGCGATGATCAGGCTGCCGAGGCTGATCTTGTGCAGCCCGACACCCCAGTAGAACATCGTCACGAAGGTGATCGCCAGCACGAGCGGGATCGTGACCGCCACCACCAGGCCCGGCCAGACGTCGATGCGCAGCGGCTTGGTGTGCAGGCCCAGGCTGATGAAGCTGACGGCCAGCACGATGACGATGGCCTCGATCAGCACCTTCACGAACTCGTTGACCGAGCGGCTCACCGCGGCCGGCTGGTCCTGCACGCGCTCGATGCTCACGCCCACGGGCAGATCAGCCTGCAGGCCGGCCACCACCGTGCTGAGCGACTTGCCCAGCGCAATGATGTCGCCGCCCTTGGCCATGCTCACGCCCAGCGCCACGACCTCGTGGCCCTGGTGGCGCACCTTCACGCTCGGCGGGTCCACGTAGTCGCGGCGCACCTCGGCGATGTCGGCCAGCTTGATGGTGCTGGCCACGCCGGTGGCGGTGTTGACGGCGCGAATCGGGAAGCGCTTCAGCTCCTCCACCGAGTTGAACTGGCCGGCCACGCGCACCTGCAGGTTCTCGGTGCCGGCGTTCAGCACGCCGGCGCCTTCCACCGCGTTCTGCGCGCCCAGCTGGGCGATGACCTGGTTCATGTCCAGGCCCAGCTGCGCCAGGCGCTTCTGCGAGATCTCGACGAACACCTTCTCGGCCTGCGCGCCGAAGATCTCGACCTTGGCCACATCGGGCACGCGCAGCAGCTTCTGGCGCACGCGCTCGGCGAACTGGCGCGTCTCCTCGCGGCTGAAACCGTCGGAGCGCAGCGCGAAGATCGAGCCGTAGACGTCGCCGAAGTCGTCGTTGAAGACCGGGCCGATCACACCCGCCGGCAGCGTGTTGCGGATGTCGCCCACGCGCTTTCGGGCCTGGTACCAGCTGTTGGGCACCTCTTTCGGCGGCGAGCTGTCCTTGAGCTGCAGGATCGTCAGGCTCTCGCCCGGCTTGGTGTAGCTGCGGATGACGTCGGCGTACGGCACCTCCTGCAGCGTCTTCTCGATCTTGTCGGTCACCTGCTCGGCCATCTGCTGCGCACTGGCGCCCGGCCAGAAGGCCTGCACGACCATGGCGCGGAAGGTAAACGGCGGGTCCTCGTCCTGCCCGAGCTGGAAGTAGGCCGCGAAGCCCAGCACCATCAGCACCACCATCAGGTAGCGCGTCAGGGCCGGGTGATCGAGCGCCCAGCGCGAGATGTTGAAGCGCGACGGCGCGGCGTCGGCGGCGTGGGGATTGGTTTGCATGTCGGCAGCCTTGGTGCGGTCGGGCTGCTCAGCGGCTGGCCGGCGCGGCCGGCGCGACGGCGACCGCGGCGTCGTAGAGCTTCACCTTCTGCCCCGGCGTCAGCGTGTGCACGCCGGCCGTCACCACGCGCTGGCCGCTCTGCAGGCCGCTGGCCACCATCACCGAGTTGCCGTCGGCACCGGCCACGACGATGGGTTGCACCTTCACCGTCATGCTCGTCGGGTCCAGCACCCACACGGCGGTCTGGCCCTGCTGGCGCATCACGGCGGTCAACGGCAGCCGCGCGGCGGCGTCGCGGCGCGGCAGGTCGAGCTGCACGGTCAGTGTCTGGCCCAGTTGCACGGGGGCCTGGCCAAGGTCGGCGCGCACCAGGAAGGTCCGCGTCGCCGGGTCGGCGGCGGCGGCCACTTCGCGGATGGTGGCCGGCAGCGTCCCGGCCTGGCCCCAGGGGCGCACCCGCAAGGCATCGCGCTTGCCCAGCAGCGCGCGGATGCCGATGGCGGCGTCTTCCGGCACCGAGAAGGCCACGTCGCGCGGGCCGTCGTGCGCCAGCCGCAGCACCGGCGTGCCGGCGGTGAGCACGGCTCCCACCTCGGCCTCGGTGGCGGTGACGATGCCGCCGGCCGGGGCCGTGAGCACCGCATAGGCGGCCAGGTTGCCCTGCACCTCGGACTGCGCCTTGGCCTGCTCGAGCTGGGCGCGGGCCGACTTCAGCGTGGTCTCGCGGCGCTCCAGTTCCATCGAGCTGATGAAGCCCTGGGTGCGCAGTTCTTCGTAGCGCTTGAAGTCGGCGGCGGCGAAGTCGTACGAGGCCTGCGCGGCACGCAGGCCGGCTTGCGAGGCGTCCTGCTGCAGCTTCAGGTCCACCGGGTCCAGCTGCGCCAGCGGCTGGCCCAGGCGCACGCGCTGGCCCACCTCGGCAGGCCGCGCCGTCATCTTGCCCGCCACACGGAAGCCCAGGCGCGACTCGGTGCGGGCCCGCACCTCGCCGGCGTACTCCTGCACGCCACCGGCGGCATCGGGCGACACGGTCATCACGCGCACCGCTCGCACCGGCTCGGGCGCGGGCGGCTGGGGGGAGCAGGCGGCCAGCAGCAAGGCGGCGGGCAACACGAGGGCGGGCAGGAACGCGGTGCGTCGGAACATGGCGGGCAACCTGGACAGGCGGCGCCGGCGCGCGCAGGGCGCCGGGGCGGGGCTGGGAGGGAGTTCGGTGACCAAACCGTGGCCGGACAATCCGGCGACGGTCGGTTACTGACTGACCGGTCAGTAATGTAGAGAGCACCCCGGGGCGTGTCAATCGCCGGCCGGGCTGCCCACGCACCCGGGGCCACACGACGGCGGCCGCGACAATCCGGCGCCGTGAGCGTCGACCACTACGAGAACTTCCCCGTCGCGTCCGTGCTGTGCCCGCCGGCGCTGCGGCCGCCCATCACCGCGATCTACCACTTCGCGCGCACGGCCGACGACATCGCCGACGAAGGCGACGCCCCCACCGCCGCGCGCCTGGCCGAACTCGCCGCCTACCGGCAGGAACTGCTCGCCGTGGCCGCCGGTCAGGCGCCGCAGCCGCGCTGGGCGCGCGTGTTCACGCCGCTGCAGCTGCAGATGCAACGGCACGCGCTGCCGCTGCCGCTGCTCACCGACCTGCTCGACGCCTTCGCGCAGGACACCGGCAACCCGCCCTACCCCGACCGCGCCGCGCTGCTGGACTACTGCCGCCGCTCGGCCAACCCCATCGGCCGCCTGCTGCTGCACCTGTACGGCATCACCGACGTGCAGGCGCTGCGCCGCTCCGACGCCATCTGCAGCGCGTTGCAGCTCATCAACTTCTGGCAGGACCTCTCGGTCGACGGCCCGCGCGGCCGCCACTACGTGCCGGTGGCCGACCGTGAGCGCCACGGCGTGCCGCTGACCGACCTGGCCGCCTGCCGCGACAGCCCCGCCGCCCGCGCGTTGGTGCGCGAGCTGTGCGACTGGGCGCGCGGCCTCATGCTCGACGGCGCGCCGCTCGTGCACCAGGTGCCGGGCCGCGCCGGCTTCGAGTTGCGGCTCGTGGTGCAAGGGGGCCTGCGCATTCTTGAGAAAATCGCCGCGATGGACCATGCCTCGCTCGCCCGCCGCCCCACCGTCGGTGCCCCCGATGCGCCCCTGCTGCTGTGGCGGGCGCTGGTGATGCGGGCGGCACGATGAGCGAGCTGGCACCCGTGGCCTCGGCCGCCACGCCCGAGCAGTACGTGCAGAACAAGGCCGCCGGCAGCGGTTCGTCGTTCTACTACGCGTTCCTGTTCCTGCCGCCGCCGCGCCGAGCGGCGATCACCGCCTTCTACGCCTTCTGCCGCGAGGTCGACGACGTCGTCGACGAGACCAGCGACGCCGGTGTGGCCGCCGCCAAGCTGGCCTGGTGGCGGCGCGAGGTGGCCGAGGCCTACGCCGGCCGCCCCACGCACCCGGTGACGCGCGCGCTGATGCCGCTGGCGCCCACCTTCGGCATCGAGGCGGCGCACTTGAACGCCGTCATCGAAGGCTGCCAGACCGACCTCGACCAGACCCGCTTCCTCGACTACCCCGGCCTGCAGCGCTACTGCCACCTGGTGGCCGGCATCGTGGGCGAGGTCGCGGCCAACATCTTCGGCCGCACACACGACGACACGCTGCGCTACGCCCACCGCCTGGGCCTGGCGATGCAGCTCACCAACATCATCCGCGACGTCGGCGACGACGCCCGCCGCGGCCGCATCTACCTGCCGGTGGACGAGCTGCAGCGCTTCGATGTCAAGGCGCACGAGCTGCTCAAGCGCGAAGCGCCCTTCGGCTACAGCGAGCGCTTCACCGCCCTGATGCGCTTCCAGGCCGAGCGCGCGCACGCCACCTTCGACGAGGCCATGGCGCTGCTGCCCGAGGCCGACCGCGTGGCGCAGAAGCCCGGGCTGATGATGGCCAACATCTACCGCACGCTGCTGCGCGAGATCGAGGCCCAGGGCTTTCGGGTGCTGCACCAGCGGACCTCGCTGACGCCGCTGAAGAAGCTGTGGATCGCGGCGCGCACGCACGTGCGGGGCCGTTAGCCGGCTCGGACGAATGACCACAAAGCGGCTGGCCGTCATCGGCGGCGGCTGGGCCGGCCTGGCGGCCGCGGTGCGCGCGGTGCAGGCCGGCTGGGCGGTGACGCTCTTCGAGATGGCCCCG